>Ga0209373_10001551_pt1 | contig 26298 bp, 24 predicted proteins | sample Higcelweek5metaG_FD_187173 | JGI IMG/M metagenome (GOLD analysis project Ga0209373, IMG submission 187173) | Freshwater pond sediment microbial communities from the University of Edinburgh, under environmental carbon perturbations - High... | ecosystem: Environmental > Aquatic > Freshwater >... | reverse complement strand
AGGCCGGTGATCAGGACACTCTTGCCGGCGCCGAGCATGATCGCCCGGCGCGAGAACAGTTTGGCGCGGTCATTGTCATGATACATCGGGACGGTGCCTAGGCCTCGATCAGGAGGGCCATCTGGGTCCTGGCCAGCGCCCAGGTCAGCAGCGGAAAACAGCCGAGGGTCATCAGATAGGAGACCAACACCGGGGCGGGATCAATCGCCCGTCCGTCGAGCAACGAGACCAGCAGCCAGCTCAGTCCGGTGGCGCCGGCCGCGAGCACGCCAAACGACCACCACGTGACTGCGAAGGATTTACCCAGGAAAAAGCGGCGTTGCCGGGCGGCGGTGCCCTGGACCAGCAGCAGCACCAGGGCCTCAACCCCGAGCGGGGTGCCGGCAATCACATCGGCCAGCAAGCCGAAGGTGAAGGCCAGCCAAGCCGGGAGCAGGTCCGGTCGGTAGATCGCCCAATAATAGACCCCCATCAACGGCAGCATCGGGGCGATTTCCGCCACGGCCGGCAGGCGGAGTGGCACCACCGTCAGCAGCAACAGAAACAAGGTAGCGGTGGCGGGGATCAGATGGCGGACCCAGGTGTCCATCCGGATCCAGACCGACGGCTTCACTCTTCCCTCCCCCGCCGGCGGCGCTCGGGCGGGGGGCGGTCGCTGGGCAGAATCCCGCCCAGGCCGTAATCGACGATGCTGACGAAATCAAGCTGGTTGCGGCGGGCGAAAGGCTCGACCCGGATCGCGCCATCCCCGGCCGACACCACCACCCCGACCGGCAGGCCCGGCGGGAAGGCTGCCCCGGAAGCGGAGGTCACCACCCGGTCACCGACCGCGATCGCGGGATTGCCAACGATATAATTGAGCTTCGGCCGCGAGGAATTGTCGCCGGCCAGTACCGCGCGGGTCCGGGTAGATTCGACCACCACCGGCACCCGGGCATTGATATCGGTGATCAGCAGCAGCCGCGAGGAGCGCAGGCCGACTTCGCCGATATAGCCGACCAGGGCTTCCCCGGACAGCACCACCTGCCCTTTGCGGACCCCGTCGCGGCTGCCGGCCGACAACAGCATCGAATGGCCGAAGGCGGTGCCGGGATCGGCGATCACCCGGGCGGTGACGAAAGCGGGATCGGGATCGGGAACGACATTGAGTTGCTGGTGCAGCACTTCCGTTTCGGATTCCAGCCGGCGCGCGACGGTCTGCCAGCGCATCAGCCGGGCGTTTTCCTCCCGCAAGCGGGCATTTTCGGCGCGGAGATTGGCCAATTCATGCACACCATTGGTGACGCGCGCCACGGTCGCTGCCGGGCGGGCGGCCGCCTCCAGCAGCGGGGTCACGGCGTCGATCATCAGAGCACGCCCCCGCTCGACCAGGACGATGTCTGCTTTGCCCAGCATCATCAGGGCAAAAGCAGCCGCCACCAGGGTCAGAAAGGCGAAGCGTTGCGCGAGCAGCCTCACCGTGGCGAGACGACCTGCCGCACTCGACTGCTTCACCGTGTTCCTCCAAACCGAAAGGCCGGCCGTGCCGGATTCACACCAGCCTGACCGACCTTACACTATCCGCCTTGGCTGATGCCAGGGCGACCGGTCAATACATGCTGGTCAGCACGTTCTTCAGCTTCGGCATTTCTTCCAGCGCCCGCCCGGTTCCCAGGGCAACACAGGAAAGCGGATCATCGGCGATCGACACCGGCAGGCCGGTGGCGTGACGCAACACGTAATCCAGATTGGCCAGCAACGCACCGCCGCCGGTCAAAACAATGCCTTTGTCGACGATATCGGCGGCGAGTTCCGGCGCGGTATGCTCCAACGCAACCTTGACCGCCTCAATGATCGCGCCGACCGGTTCGGCCAGACTTTCAGCGATCTGACGTTCGCTGATGATCAGTTCCTTCGGCACGCCATTCATCAGATCGCGCCCTTTGATCTCCATCGTCCGGCCTTCGCCGTCGGCCGGAGAGCAGGCGGAACCGATTTCCTTCTTGATCCGCTCGGCCGAGCCTTCGCCGACCAGCAGATTATGGTTGCGACGGATATAAGCGATGATCGCCTCATCCATCTTATCGCCGCCAACCCGGACCGAGCGCGAATAGACGATGCCCCCGAGCGAAAGAACCGCCACTTCGGTGGTGCCACCGCCAATGTCGACCACCATCGAGCCGGTGGGCTCGGTGACCGGCAAGCCGGCGCCAATCGCAGCCGCCATCGGTTCCTCGATCAGGAACACCCGCCGGGCCCCGGCGCTTTCGGCCGATTCCTGAATGGCGCGGCGTTCGACCGCGGTTGAGCCGGAGGGAACGCAGACGATGACCAGCGGACTGGCGAAGGAGCGACGGTTATGCACCTTGCGAATGAAATGTTTGATCATTTCTTCCGCCACTTCGAAATCGGCGATCACGCCGTCGCGCAAGGGACGAATCGCTTGAATGTAACCCGGGGTGCGGCCCAGCATCATCTTGGCTTCGTCACCGACGGCCAGCACCTTCTTCTTGCCCTTCTCGTCGGCAATCGCCACCACCGACGGCTCATTGAGCACGATGCCGCGCCCCTTGACATAGACCAGGGTGTTGGCGGTTCCCAGATCGATGGCCATGTCGGCCGAAAACCACCCCGTCAGGTTCGGAAACATAATCCCTCGCTCACCATCCGATGCCGTTCATCCCGTGCCGCCATCAGGCCCAGCCCCTGGCGACCGCCGATCCTTGATTTTTCCCTGATGGCCGCTGCTATATCACGCCGGGACCGGGGCAGGGGCGGTTTTTTGCCGCTTGACCAGAAGTTTATTCAAGGCGTTGACATAGGCCCGGGCCGAAGCGACCAGAGTATCTGTTTCCGCGCCCTGACCATTAACCGTCTTGCCCTCTTCCTCAAGCCGGACCGTCACCTCAGCTTGGGCATCGGTGCCCTGAGTGACGGCGCTGACCTGGAAGAGTTGCAGCCGGGCCTCGTGCGGGACCAGCGCCTTGATCGCATTAAAGGTCGCATCAACCGGACCATCACCGCTGGCGCGAATCTTCTGCACCGTGCCATCGATCGCCAGTTCCAGTTCGGCCTCCGGCGGATTGTGACGGGTTCCGCACAGAACTTCGAGCGAAACCAGCCGGATCCGATCATTGCCGCGGACCACGGCATCGTCGACCAGGGCGACGATATCTTCGTCGAACACGTCTTTCTTGCGGTCGGCCAGATCCTTGAAGCGGGTGAAGGCATCGTCGACCGCCGTTTCCGGCAGATCATAGCCGAGATCGCGCAATTTAGCGCGGAAAGCAGCCCGGCCGGAATGTTTGCCCATCACCAGATGCGAGCGGACCAACCCGACGGATTCAGGAGTCATGATCTCATAGGTTCCGGCATGCTTCAGCATTCCGTCCTGATGAATCCCGGATTCATGGGCGAAAGCGTTTTTGCCGACCACCGCTTTATTGGGCTGGATGACGAAGCCGGTGATGGTCGAGACCAAGCGCGAGGCCCGGGTGATCTGTTCAGTGTGGATTCCGGTGGTATAGGGCAGACGGTCGGCGCGGGTGCGCAGCGCCATCACCACTTCTTCCATGGCGGCATTGCCGGCCCGTTCGCCCAGGCCATTGATGGTGCATTCGATCTGACGGGCGCCGGCGGCGACGGCGGCCAGAGAATTGGCGACGGCGAGGCCGAGGTCGTTATGGCAATGCACCGACAGGATCGCCTGATCGATGTTGGGAACCCGGGCGATCAGATCGGCGATCAGTCCGGCATATTCCTCGGGCACGGCGTAACCGACCGTATCGGGGATATTGATGGTGCGGGCGCCGGCTTTGATCGCCGCTTCGACGCAGCGACAGAGGAAATCGGGTTCGGTGCGGGAGCCATCTTCCGCCGACCATTCGACATCGTCGCAGAGGGAACGGGCGAGAGCGACGGATTCGCTGACCCGGGCCAGCACCGCTTCCGGCTCCATCTGCAATTTGTATTTCATATGCAGCGGGCTGGTCGAGATGAAGGTGTGAATCCGGCCGCGCTCAGCCGGGCGGATCGCCTCGGCACAGCGTTCGATATCGCCCCGGGTGGCGCGGGCGAGGCCGCACACCACGGCGCGACGGAGGCGACGGGCGATCGCCTCGACGGCTTCGAAATCCCCGACCGAGGCAATCGGGAAGCCGGCTTCGATCACATCGACCCCCATGTCTTCGAGGGTCAGGGCGATCCGCAGCTTTTCATCCTGGTTCATCGACGCGCCCGGCGATTGTTCGCCGTCGCGCAGGGTGGTGTCGAAAATGATTACACGGTTGCGGTCCATCACTCGCTCGACCTCGTTCGCCCCGATTTCGTCCGCCTTGTTCCGCTGGCGCGTGGCCGCGGTCGCGTCGGGGGCGGTTCTGCCCGATAACGCCGCGCCGGCCGGGGCGGGACAGCCCGCGAGGGGCCGCGACCCCAGCGGATCACAAGGAAGTCCGTTTTCCGTCACCCTGTCAACAGGATCATCGCGGCACCGCGAAGGTGATTTAACCATTGCCGGTCTGACATCCGATGGCCACCCTGAGGCCCGGTCGGTCAGGCAGCGGAGGGGGGGAATGATCCGGGTCGAACGGGTGGTCAAACGCTATGGGACGCAGGTGGCGTTGGACGGGATTGATCTGACGATCGGGGCGGGGGAGGCGTTCGGCCTGCTGGGTCCCAATGGGGCGGGCAAAACCACCCTGGTGCGACTGCTTGCCACTCTGGCCCGACCGGATCAGGGCCATCTTTTCGTCAATGGCCACGATACGGTCGAGGCCGCTGCCGAGGTCAAACGGCTGATTGGGGTGGTGTTCCAGGAGAATAATCTCGATCGTGACTTGACCCCGCGCCAGAATTTGTTGTTTCAGGCCCGGCTGCACCGACTGCCCGGCGCCGAAACGGTGGTGGAGGCGATGCTGGAACGGATCGGTTTGTCTGACCGGGCCGATCGTCCGGTGAATGCCTTGTCGGGCGGGATGCGGCGACGGTTGGTGATTGGCCGGGCCTTGCTGACGGATCCCCGGGTGCTGTTGCTCGATGAGCCGACCACCGGACTCGATCCGGCGATCCGGCGCGATTTGTGGGGGGTGATTCGGGCCATCCGCGATCAGGGCTGTACCGTGGTGTTGACCACCCATTATGTCGAAGAAGCCGAGGCGCTGTGCGACCGGGTCGGGATTCTCAGCCGGGGCTGTCTGGCCGGTTTGGGGGCTCCGAGCGATTTGGTTGCCCGCTTTGGCGCGGCCCGGCTGGAGGATGTGGTGGTGGCGCTGGGCGCGGGGGCGGCGGCATGAGTTGGGCGCTGTTCGCCGGGGGCGGGGCGATCTTCCGGCGGGAGATGCAGCTCTATCGCGCCAAATTGTCACGGCCGACCTTTGTGGTGGCGGCGCTGGTCACGCCGCTGATGTATCTGGTGGTGTTTGGTCTGGGCCTGGGGCGGCAGGTGCGGATTGACGGGGGGGATTATCTGACCTTCCTGGTGCCGGGGCTGATGGTGATGGCGGCGATGCACAATGCTTTCACCTGGGTGGCAAGCGGGATCAATATTGCCCGTTTTTATCATCGGACTTGGCAGGTGATCATGCTGGCCCCGGTCACGCCGCAGGCGGTGGTGGCCGGGACGATCGCCGCCGGGATGGCTCGGGGCCTGTCGGCGGCGGCTCTGGTTGGTCTGGCCGGGGGTGCGGTCGGCTGGCGGCCGGAACCGAGTCTGCTGATTCCGCTGACTCTGGTGCTGGAGACGGGTCTGTTTGCCGCGCTCGGTCTGGTGATTGGGCTCAAGACCCGGAGAACTGAGGAACACACCACTTATACCAATTTCTTGATTACCCCGATGGGGTTCTTCTGTGGCACGTTCTTTCCGCTGTCTTCGCTGCCGTCCTGGTTAGCGGCCCCGTTGCAGTTGCTGCCGCTGACCCATGCCAATCTCGCGGTGCGTCAGCCCGGTTTCACTCCGGAGGCTTTGGTGGCTTTGGTCGTTTTAGCCGGTTTCGCGCTGGTGTTGCTGGCTTGGGGAACGCGACGGGTCGCCCGTTATCGGGAATAGGTCGGGCTCCCGCCCGAACCCGGCCGGGGCGATGCCCCGGACCCCCTTTTCTTTTGAAAAAAAGGGGGTTTGGGGGCATGCCCCCAAGCGGGGTGCGGGGCGGCAGCCCCGCTTTTACAGGGTGAAGACGGTCCGAAGACCGACCACCACCGCATCATCGATCACTTTATTGCTATCATCGACGGCGGTCGCACCAGGATGGAAGATGTACTGGGCATCCGGCACCAAAGTCCACCACGGGGTCACCGCATAGCGGTAGCTGACTTCCAGCATTGCCTCGAAATCATGGTCAGGCGCGGTGCTGCCGCTATAGGTCCGCAGATCCGAATCGTAAGAGGCGAGGCGGCTACTGGCGGCACCATAAGCAAAGCCAATGGCGGCAATATCATTGTCGCGGCCCTCAAACGTGCCTTTCAGGGTCAAACCCGTATCGAAATAATAGGGCATTTCATTGCGGTCCTCGGGCATGACCGTGCCGCGCAGGAAGAAGCCGATTCCGCCATCATCGGTCCCGGGACGGCGCCAAAGCATCTGATCGAGAAGCGCATAGACCGACCAATTGCCATGCAGGCGGCGACCGTCAGCGCCGGAAATGGCCCGCAACTGGCCATTATCGTCATAGCGCAGATCGTTGAAGCCGCCATTGTAATACCATCCGCCGACTTTGATCGTGCCGGGGAGGAATTGGGCGTCTTTGCTCTGATTGTAGCCGTACTGGGCCTCGCCGAACCATACCGGCGGTTGTTCCCAGGTAAAATCAGTGCCGTTGGCATTGCGTCGCGCCGGATCGGCATTGCGGCCACTGGCCTCGCCCGGGGCCGGATCGCCCGAGAACACCGCGCCCAGCAGGGTCAGATTGTCCGTGGCCTTGACCTTGACCCGGGTGCCGAGATTGGCCAGCGGATAGCCGCCGCCGCCGCTCGGCATGTTGTAGGCAAAGGAGCCCGGCCAACCGAACGGGCTGCCGATCAGATTGGCGGCATAGGTCGAATTGAAGAATTCTTCCTGCATCGGCACCTGACCGGCCCGAATCGACATCCGATCGTCAAAGAAGCTCTGTTGCAGCCAGAGAGCAAATAAACGGGTGCTGGGCGCGGTTTCGATGTCGCGCGAGGCGATCCAGGAGTTAAGGAAGTTGGCACTCAACTGGCGGCCATGGGTATGCAGCGCACTGGCATGGAACAGCCCCCCGCTCCAGCCCATCATCTTTTCCAGATCGGCTTCAAGGTCTGCCTGCAACAGGCCGAATGCCACGCCCCGCTGCTTCGATCCCCCCGATGGATTGCCCAGAGCTTCGGCACTATACGTTGCCGCCAGGGTGACGCCATGGTCCTCCAGAGTGCTGCGCACCCCGCCCCAATCCCCGGTCAGCGTGTCCCGTTCCCAGAAGCCCTTTTCTTCGGCCGCCGGTTCTTCCTGGGCCTGCGCCGGCAAGGCTGCCACGCAGGCCAACAGCGCAAGGCCGGTCAGGAGCGTGGCGGGTCGGCCGGCCCGGGCCGGAATCGTTTCTCGGATCATCTGTTCCCCTTCCGCTCAAACGCAAGTGCGATAGATTATTATTTTCACTGTGCTTAACAAGGCCGTCGGGCTTACGCAACCCAATCCTGTGGCCAGTCTCTGCGAGATAAGTATGGGGAAGGGTATATCGAAGGGGGATTAAAAAACGTCTTTGCGACGCCGTAATTCCGCCAGCACCCGAACCGGATCGGTTCCAGGAGCCATGCCGACCGCCCGGGCAACGGTTGGTTCGTCGACGCGCAGAAACGGGTTGGCGGCGCGTTCGACCATGAGCCGACTGGGAAGGCTGGGGCGCCCCCGGGAGCGTAAGGATTCGACTTCGGCGACGCGGGCGAGCAGGGCCGGGTTATCGCGCTCGACCAATCGGGCGAAGCGGCCATTCGCGGCCGTATATTCGTGGCCGCAATAGACCAAGGTTTCCGCCGGCAGGTCACGTAATTTCCGCAGGGAGTCCCACAATTCGGCGGCGGTTCCCTCGAACAGCCGGCCGCAGCCGAGCGAGAACAAGGTATCACCACAGAAGAGAGCGTGACTGTCAGGAAACCAGAAGGCGAGATGGCCCGAGGTATGGCCGGGCACCGCCAGGACCATCGCCGCCGCGCCGCCCAACAAAAAAGTGTCGCCTTCGCCCACCTCGATGGTCAGGGGCGGTAAACGGTCGGCATCGCGGCTGGCACCGACGACAGCGCAACCAGTCTGGCGGACCAGATCGGGCACGCCGCCGATATGGTCGCCGTGATGGTGGGTGATCAAAATATGCGTCAGCTGCCAGCCCCGGGCGGCCAGACGCTCCAAGACTGGTGCGGCAACGGCAGGATCAACCGCTGCCGTGGCGCCACTGTCGGGTTCATGCAAAAGATAAACGTAATTATCAGAGAGAACCGCGACAGTCTCAACCACGAGCTTGGCCATGGTGTCGTCCCCCTCCGCGTGGCTGGAGCCTCTTGCCTGCGGTTGTAGCACCGCTGGGGCAAAACGCCTATCGTGATGCCAGAGGCGGACAGAACACCGGGGGCGGCGGAGCGAAACAATGCAGAACGGGATGGCGTGTTCACCGATGTGGACCGACGTAATCGATTTGCGCGATTTCTATGCCACCCCTCTCGGACAGGTGACGCGACGGCTGATCGGGCATCAACTCCGCCGATTCTGGCCGGATGTCCGGGGGATGCGGGTGCTGGGAGTCGGCTTCGCGACTCCTTATTTGCGGGTGTTTCTGGGCGAGGCCGAGCGGGTCATTGCGTTGATGCCGGCCAGTCAGGGGGTCTTGCCCTGGCCTGCCGAAGGACGCGGCCTGACCGCCTTGGGCGAGGAAACCGACTGGCCTCTGCCGGACCGCTCGTTCGACCGAATTCTGATGGTGCACACCCTGGAATCGACTGAACAGGTGCGAGCGGTGATGCGGGAAACCTGGCGGGTGCTGGGGGATGGGGGGCGGCTGGTGGTGGTGGTGCCGAACCGGCGGGGAATCTGGTCCCGACTCGAACGGACCCCCTTCGGCAATGGCTGTCCCTATACCCCGGGCCAATTGGTCCGGCTGTTGCGCGACACTATGTTCACCCCCCTGGCGCGGGGATCAGCCCTGTTCCTGCCGCCGACCTGTTCGCCCATGCTGCTGCGCATGGCGCCGGCGGTGGAACGGTTGGGTTTGCGGTGCGGCGAGGCGTTCGGCGGGGTGGTGATCATTGAGGCCGCCAAACAGATCTATGTCGGAGCGGCAGGGCGGGAACGCAGCGGCGGACGACGCGCCTATCTGCCCTTGCCGCAGGGACTGCCCCGGGCCGCCCATCCGGTGGCTTCGCGCCGTTGGGACGATCGCGCTGGATTCTGAAAAAACGTGCTTGATCTTAGTGCCCTCCCGCGTTATAAGGACCGCCTTCCGCGACGAGGCCGATATTGGGGGATCGTCTAACGGTAGGACAGCGGACTCTGACTCCGCCAGTCTAGGTTCGAATCCTAGTCCCCCAGCCAGCCTTCTTCTTATACATTTCAGCGACTTGCAGAACGCGGCCTTTGGCCGCGTTGTCCGTTTTCGGCGTTTAGAGCATCGAGCCCTCAATCGGACTTGCCTCATTTCGGGGCTGCCGCCCCGATCCCCGCTTGGGGACTGACATCCCCAAACCCCTGCTTTTTCAGAAAATAAGGGGGGTCGGGGCTTCGCCCCGAGCGGGTGCGGGCGGCAGCCCGCCAAGATTTCGGATTTAAGGCAACTTGCTCTAAGCCCTCCCGAAGCCGAACCGCAGCCGCCATGACAGACCTTCTACCGTTTGCCCTGTTCAATCGGATTGCTACCCTCTTGGGCCCCTCAACGTGAGCTTCCATTGCCGGAATTTGGCATCTACTTTGAGCGGCGAGATACCCTCTTTAAAATATCGATAAAATTTTAATGAAGTCACCTCAAGGCACAAGGGCATATAACTTATGTTTTGACATAAAAGGGGGTTTACCCCTATCTTTACGTCATAGCCATTCCATCCCATATGATGTGGTGAATGTCCAAGGTGCGATGGTCGATATGGCCCTCTGTATGCGTCAGTGCGGCAAGTGCCGGAATCTCGTGACCGTCAAAATTGATTTTGACGAAGGGGATTATTCTGGCCGTCGCGTTGATGGTGCAATTGCTCGGGCCGTTATCCTTCAGCTTTATGAGTCTATTATTGATGATTTTTCCGAAGAAGATAATGATATTGCAATCATATTGCACGTATCCGGAGCAGATATTGCGGTTATCTGCAATCATTCTCTGGCAGGATCTAGCCCTTCCGATATTGAACTCTTTTGAAACGGGTTTTTCTGAGACGATACGCGGCAGCGAAGCCTTCCGGATTATGCCGTTTGGACACTTTTCCTCAAAAGGAGGCGTGGAATGGCACTGTGTGCTTATCAATGCGAGAACTGCCCGGTTCATTTCACAGTGAAAATTGCCCACCAAGAAGAAATGTTCGATCATATTGGTATTAACGGCATTATCGCCCGTAATGTCGTGCTCGATTTGTATGAGAATGTGGTCGAAAGTTTTGATAGCGCGGCGGACGATGTTGCGGTCGTTCTGAATGTGTCCGGGGCGGATATCGCCCTTTTGTGTTCGCACATGACCCGCGCCAATGAGGGCCTCGCCGTCGAATTGTTTTAACGCTCTCCGGCACGGCGAGCGGGGACGGGATGGTTGCGGTCGGGCGCGATTCGTGATGTTGTATCCCCTCGGAGCCTATGGGCTTTCGAGCCTGTTTAACCAACGCGATGCAAGAAAATGGTGACTCGGAGGGCCGTGCTTTCCGGTCTGATGTGTTTGGCTGCGACACCGGCGGTGGCGCGCGTCGATGGCTCGCGCCAAGTGGCTGCCAAGGCCCGGGCCAGACTCGACGCGGTGATCGACATCAGTCATTCAAGCGTGGTGCGGGATTTCAGTCTGACCCGGGAAAAAAGCCACATCCTCGGTGTCATTCATAAGGCGACCGAAGGCGGCGACTGGCGTGATCCCGCTTATGCCCGGCGACGGCCTCAGGCCGAGACCGCTGGTTTGTTGTGGGGGGCCTACCATTTCGGAACCCACCAATATCCCGGGGCACAGCAAGCGGCCTTGTTTCTCGCCACGGCTCAGCCCAGTTCCTCGACCCTGCTGGCGCTTGATTTCGAACTGAACGAACTGAATCCAGCCAACAGTATGACTCTGCGTCAGGCGGAGGATTTCGTGCGGGCCGTGCGCGCGGCGACCGGTCGCTATCCGATGATTTACACCAATGCTGGCTGGGCGAATGGCAAACCGATGGGGTCAACCGGCCATCGTCTGCACAGCCAGGTCGGTCCCAAATCGATCCTGGTCAATTGCCCGCTCTGGCTGGGCGATTATCGGAGTCAGCCGGAAGTGCCAAGCGCCTGGCAGGGCAAAGGCTGGCATTTCTGGCAATATGCTGGCGATGTCGAAGATGGTGGTCCCCGGGGGGCGCGGGTTCGCGGGGTGTGGGGGGTCGAAAGTTGCGACCGCAATCTGTTTCGGGGCGATGAGAAGGCGCTCAGCCGGTTCTGGAGACAGGAAGCGGTCCGGCCGCCGACCAAACGTCTCGCGCAACGCGGCTAGAAGGGGCTCTGTCCCTTGCCTGCTCCCGCCGGCTTGAGGTGTCACCGCGATGAGTTCCACTTTGTTGACCGAGGCTTTGGCCCATGAACGAGCGGGCCGCCCGGCGGAGATGGAACGCTGCCTGCGCACCCTCCTGGGGCAGACTCCCAACCATCCCGGCGCTTTATTCGCCCTGGCCCGGCTTGGCCTGCGCTATGGCCATGCCGAAGATGCGGTAACCCTGCTTGACCGGGCCTTGGTCCAGGTCCCGGCCGCGCCGGAATTGCATCATCTGCGCGGCCATGCTCTGCTCGGACTGGGGCAGCGCGGCGCGGCGATCACCGCTTTGACCAAAGCGGCCGATCTGGCTCCACGCGCGCTCGATCCGGCGCTGGATCTGGCCCATCTGTTGGTCGAGGCCGAGCGTTATGAAACGGCGCTGGCTCGGCTGGCGGCCGAGAGGGATCCCTCCCCCCGTCAGGGCGAAGCCGATCTGTTGCGGGGCCGGATTCTCAGCCTGCTCGGTCAGGCCGAAGCGGCCCGGGACCCTCTCACCCGGGCGCTCGCCTCTCCTGCGGTCGCGGCGGAGGCCGGTGCCGATCTGGCCGCCCTGGAGATTGAGGTCGATCAGCCCGAAGCCGCTCTGGCCCGGCTCGAACCGCTGTTAACCGCCGATCCGCCTCCGCCGCGCCCCCTTTATTTGCGTGGGATTGCCCGGGCTGCGGTCGGGCGGGCCGCTGAATCCGCCGCTGATCTGGATCGGCTGCGCGGCTTGATGCTGGAGGGGTTGGCCCGACGCCAGTTTCTCCCCAGCGAGGTCTATCTTCAGATCAGCCGCCGGTGCAATCTGCGCTGTGCGATGTGTGGTCATGCGTCCTGGCGCGAAACCGGCGGCCTGATCGCGGCCGACACTTTTGCCCGGGTGCTCGACCGCTGCGACGAGGCGAGAGTCCGTCGTTTGACTCTGCTGGCGGCCCAGGGGGAACCGTTTCTCCACCCCGAGGCCGAAGCCCTGATCGAGCGCGCGGTGGCCCGGGGGTTCACGGTAGGGGTGGTGACCAACGGTCTCCCCCTGACTCCGGAACGGATCGCCCGCCTTGCTGCCAGTGGTCTCGACAATGTTCAATTTTCTTTCGCCGGCTGGGATCCGGCCAGCTACGAATCGGTCTATATCGGAGCCCGGTTCGAGCGTGCCGTAGCTAATCTTCAGGCGCTCGACGCTGCTTTGGCCCCAACCCGCACCACTCTGTCGGTCAAAGCGGTGCGTGCCGATAATGATCCGGTGGCGGTCGCGCGGACCCGTGCGTTCCTGGCCGAGCTGGGGGTGACGTCGGTCGCAACGGTGGTGCCGAACAATTTCGGCGGAACCGTCGAAACCGGCCGCTTCTGGCCCAGCGTCGGGCTGTGGTCCCATCGCAATCTCGACCGCCACCGCCGCACCATTTGTCGTCTGCTGATGCGGGCGGTGGGAGTCGCGCTCGATGGCACCGTGACTGCCTGCCCCTGTTATGATGCCAATGGAGCGCTGGCGATCGGCTCCCTGATCACACAGGATCTGACCGCCCTCCGCGCCGGAGCCGCTTTCCAAACCATTCTCGACGCCTTCCGCCGGGGCGATCTCAGTGCGATTCCCCTGTGTCGTGGCTGCGATGACCCGTTCGGCTGACCGGCCTCAGGGCGGCAGAATGGCGCTGCGGGCGAGAATCGTGTCGCACAAAGCAGTGGTGTCCCAACTCGACCGCTGGCCGAGCGACGCGGCCAGTTCCGGCCAGGAGCGTTCAAAACTGAGGCGTCCCAGATCGCGCAGATAGACCAGAAAATCCCAGGCCGGCGCTTCCTTCGAATAGATCCCGAGCTTGGTGATTTCCGTGTCGGCCTCGATCCGGTGCAGATGAATGCGGTGGAACGGATGCTGGCCGGGGGGCGGGGGGCCGATCATCCCGGCGTCGATCAGCCGGTTAATGGTCTCGATCGTATTGATTTCGTGAACCAGTGCGGCATTGAAGGTCAACTCATTCACCCGGTCAGCGACTTGCCGGGCGGTGCGGGGCGGTGGCCCTTCCCGGCGAACCGGGTTGATGGTGACCAGCAACAGATCCTGGGCTTCGCGCTGGCGCAAACGGTCCACCAGACAGGTCAGGGGCGGATTGCCGAGATAGCTGCCGTCCCAATAGGCATGGCCGTCAATTTCGATCGCGGCGAATGGGGCCGGACGGCAGGTGCTGGCGCGTAACGCATCGGGCGAGACCGCGCCATCGACGAAAAGCTGACGCCGCCCTTCGCCAAGGTCGGTGGCAGCAATCACCAGATTGGGCACCCCCGGTTGGGGCAGGGCGAAGATCGCCGGCATGTCGGGCAGGACTTCACGCAGCACCGCCGTCAACGCTCCGCCTATCCCGGATTCAGCGACCCGAGCGGTGGCACCGGCAACATCGCTCCAGCGCGCGGCGGCGCTGTCATCGATGTTCCAGCCCCCGGTCAGAGCCTGAGCCGCGACAAAGGGATTGCCGCTCCAGAAAGCGACCCGGGCGGTGGCTTCCCACAATTCGCGCATCTTAACCTGAGCCGATTCAGCAATGCGGCGCGCGCGGGCTGTCGGTGGTCCAGGGCGGGCGGCCCCTTCATGGCAGCCATAAGCAAGGGCGGCGGCCAGCACGCCTCCGGATGAAGCGCCGCTGATGCCGACGAGTTCAATTGCGCCGGCAGCGACCTGATCCAATAAGGCGTCAAGAACTCCCCAAGTGAACGCGGCGTGAACGCCGCCGCCCTGCAAGGCCAGGGCGAGCCGGTGTGGCCGATTCATCGACGTTCCTCCCACGACCGGTCTATTGCCGGCACTTGTTTTGCCGGTAGGGTACGCTGTTTTTCAAGGTGTGGCAACCAATGGTTAGGGAAGGCCGACGGGGGTTATGACCGCTCTGCCGATTTTTCTGGATTTCGGCCATGCGTTCGTTTCAGGGGCCGGCACGTCAACCGCCTTTGCCCCTTGTCCGCTTTCGTGTATGTAGAAACCTCCGTCGTCGCCGCCCTTTTGTCGCGGCGGCTTTTCCCTTCGTTCCTTGGAAAGGACCCGCATGACCACCGCTGCCGCACCCCTGATGGCCGGAAAAAAGGGCCTCGTCATGGGCGTCGCCAATGACCGCTCGATCGCCTGGGGCATTGCCCAGGCAGTGCGTTCCCAAGGCGCGGAACTCGCCTTCACCTACCAGGGAGAAGCACTGGAAAAGCGGGTTCGGCCTCTGGCGGAGAGCGTTGGCTCGTCGCTGCTGATGCCCTGTGACGTCTCTGACGAAGCCTCGATCGATTCCGTCTTTGCCACCCTGTCCGAGCAATGGGGCAAACTCGATTTTCTGGTCCATGCGATCGGATTCTCTGACAAGGAGGAACTGCGCGGTCGCTATGCCGACACCTCGTTGCAGAACTTCCTGACCACGATGCACATCTCGGTCTATTCCTTCACCAGCGTGGCCCGGCGGGCTGCGGCGATGATGACCGATGGCGGCGCGATGCTGACCCTGACCTATTACGGGGCCGAGCGGGTGATGCCGCATTATAATGTGATGGGCGTGGCCAAAGCGGCGCTGGAAGCCAGTGTGCGCTACCTCGCCGTCGATCTCGGCCGCGACAATATCCGGGTCAATGCCCTGTCGGCCGGGCCGATGAAGACCCTGGCCGCATCGGGGATCGGCGATTTCCGCTACATCCTGAAGTGGAACCAGTACAACAGCCCGCTCAAGCGCAACGTCACCCTGGAAGACATCGGCGGCTCCGGCCTCTATCTGCTGTCCGACCTGTCGGCCGGGGTCAGCGGCGAGACCCACCATGTCGATGCCGGCTATCACGTCGTCGGCATGAAGGCGGTGGACGCCCCTGATATCTCCGTGACCAAGGATTAAGCGATGTCAGGGAATGCCTTCGGCCATTTGTTCCGCTTCACCACCTTCGGCGAAAGCCACGGGCCGGCGATCGGGTGTGTGGTCGAGGGCGTTCCCTCGCGCTTGCCGCTGGAGGAAGCCGACCTCCAGGTCTGGCTTGACCGGCGCCGGCCGGGACAGAACCGCTTCACCACCCAGCGGCGCGAGCCGGATGTGGTGCGGATTCTGTCCGGGGTCTATCAGGGCTTGACCACCGGCACCCCGATTGGCCTGTTGATCGAAAATACCGACCAGCGTTCAAAAGATTATGGCACGATCGCCGACCGGTTCCGTCCCGGTCATGCCGATTGGGTCTATCAGCAGAAATATGGCATCCGCGATCCGCGCGGCGGCGGCCGGTCCAGTGCCCGCGAAACCGCGATGCGGGTAGCGGCTGGCGGGATCGCCCGCAAGATCCTGGAATTTCTGGTTCCGGGCGGGGTGCGGATTCGCGGAGCGATGGTCCAGATGGGGCCGCATGCGATCAATACCGCCACCTGGGATTGGGCCACGGTGGAGGCGAATCCGTTCTGGTGCCCTGATGCGGCGGCGGCGACTTCCTGGGAAGCCTATCTCGACGGCATCCGCAAGGCTGGCTCTTCGATCGGCGGAATTGTCCAGGTGGTGGCCGAAAATGTTCCGGTGGGGCTCGGTGCCCCAGTCTATGACAAGCTGGATGCCGATCTCGCCAAAGCGATGATGAGTATCAATGCGGTCAAGGGAGTCGAAATCGGGGCTGGTTTCGCTGCGGCCGGGCTCTCTGGCGAGGATAATGCCGATGAGATGCGGCGGGCTCCCGATGGGGGAGTCCAGTTCCTGTCCAATCAGGCCGGCGGGATTCTGGGCGGGCTGTCCACCGGGCAGGACATTGTCGTGCGTCTCGGGGTCAAGCCGACCAGTTCGATTCTGACGCCGCGCCGGAGTCTGGATGGGGAGGGCAATGAGGTCGATGTCTCGACTACCGGCCGTCACGATCCCTGTGTCGCGATCCGCGCCGTTCCGGTGGCGGAGGCGATGATGGCCTGCACCCTGGCCGATCATCTGTTGCGCGCCCGCGCCGTCGCGCACTGACGGCGGGCTTCCTTTCGTTTCGAAAATAAAAAGAAGCGGGGACCGGGGCGGCAGCCCCGGAATTTTTCCGCTCAGTGCTCGTGGTGACACCCGCAGGGACCGGCGGCTTCGGCATCGGTCGCGGTCACGTGGCCGGCCAGATAAGCCTCCACCGCTTGCACCGGATCGGTTTCCTGAGTCAGCACGGTTTCAATCTTCCGGCTGCTCATCCGGCGGACAAACCCATCCCCCGCACTGCCGGCGATCACCACCTGAGCCTGATCGAGCGGGTGGGGATCATCGCTGGCAAAATCATGGATCGCCATCCCTTCGGGCAGGTCGAGACGGCCGATTTCCTGGACCGGCTGGCCGGCATGCCCTTCCAGCAGCAGGAAACGCCGGGTCTTGCCGGCATGCTGGGTCACGGTGGTGAAATTCTGGCTGGCAACAGCGAAGATCATGGCGGATGGGCTCCGAACAAGAGGGAGAGACAGGCCTAACCGGACCAGAGGGCCGGCGTCATTACGGTCCTTCAATCGCCATCGGCGATGCGGTTCAAGGCGTCGATGTCGCGCTCAAACAGATTGGGGGCGATTTCGCGAATCACGCCCTGGCGTTTGAATTCGGCCACGGTCTTGCTGGCGGTTTCAGTGGTGACGCCGAGCAGGGCGCCGACGTCCTCGCGGCCAAACAGACGGCAGCGCGGTATTTCCGGGGGCGCCAATTGCAGAAACAATCGGGCCACCCGCTGACGAGCGGCGCCGGTTGAAAGATCCCGCAGGCAGGCATGGGCGGTGCGGACCGAATCATGCCATTTGCGCATCAAAGCCTGATTGAGTTTGGGCGACAGACGCTGAATCACGGCGGTGGGAATCCGGCACAGCTTGCTGGGCTGAAGCGCCACCGCATCATGCTCATAAGGGGTGCCGAGCATCGCTTCGAGCCCGATCACAGCGCCAGCCCCGGCCAGACTGACGATTCGGCGGGCGCCATCAGGCAGATATTGCTCCAGTTTGACCAGCCCTTCGCGCAGGGTGAACAAAGAGGTCTGGGTGGTTTCAGCGCGATAGAGCACCGCGCCCGGCGGCAGCCACAGATCATCGATTGGGAGATGGATCGCCCCAAAATCCTCCGGGGTCAAATCGGCGAACAAAACCAGGTCCTGGATCTGGCAACGGCTACAGGAGGCGAGGCCATGCCACGCCGCTTCAATTTCCGCTTCCTTCATCTTGTCTTTCCGCTGTTCCGCCACCGTTTTCGATCATCCCTGCCACCCGGTTTCACGATACAGGCTGACGTGTCCTGAGGCCAGGAGTCCGGGAGAGGGGGGCTCTGCCCGATGGTCCAATCCGCCCGCCGGATGGTGTCCGGGAGGTTGCCAGAGATCGCCGCCGGGAGTAGGTTTCTGCTTCGCAATTCGACCGGTCCTCTGTTCCAGGAACAACGCCATGCGCCCCGACCTCGCGGCAAAATACGATCTTCGCGTTCCTCGTTACACCTCGTACCCGACCGCGCCGCACTTTCATCCCGGCGTTACTGGCGAGACGTATCGCAAATGGTTGGGAGCGATCGATCCGGCGCTGGAACTGTCGCTTTATCTCCATGTCGCCTTCTGCGCGGACATGTGCTGGTTCTGCGGCTGTCATACCAAGGTGACCCGTCGCTACGCGCCGGTCGCGACCTACATGGAGGCGGTGTGGCGCGAAATCGAGCGGGTCGCCGATGCCTTGCCGCAGCGGATGGCCGCCCGTCACATCCATTTCGGCGGCGGCAGCCCGACCATTCTGACCCCGACCGATTTCGCCAAGACGATCGATCTGCTCAAGAGCCGTTTCCTGCTCAAGGATCATTCCGAGATCGCGGTTGAGCTGGACCCCCGCACGGCGGACGAGACCTATATCAAGACTCTCGGTGCCTGCGGCGTGACCCGAGCCTCGATCGGCGTGCAGGATCTCGATCCCGAGGTGCAGAAGGCGATCAACCGGATTCAGCCGTTCGACGTCAGCGAGCGCGTGGTCAACTGGCTGAATCAGTATGGCGTGCCCGAGGTGAATGTCGATCTGGTTTATGGCTTGCCGCACCAGACGCTCGACGGTCTGCTGAAGACGATTGATACCGCGATCACCGGCTTCAAGCCGCGCCGGGTGGCGCTGTTCGGCTATGCCCATGTGCCGTGGATGAAGAAGCATCAGCGCCTGATCCCCGAGGCGGCGCTGCCGAACACCGACACCCGCTGGCAGATGTATGAGCAGGGCTGCAAGATGCTGACCGAGACTCATGGCTACGTCCAGATCGGTCTCGACCATTTCGCCGCTCCTGACGACAAGATGGCGATTGCCCTCCAGACCAAGACCCTGAACCGCAACTTCCAGGGCTACACCACCGACACCGCCTCGACTCTGATCGCGTTTGGCGCATCGGGGATCGGCTCGCTGCCGCAGGGCTATGTCGTCAATGAGGGCGAGGTTCACGCCTATCAGCGGATGATCGAGGAGGGCGGGCTCGCCACCTCGCGCGGGATCGCCATCAGTGATGATGACCGTCTGCGCCGCGACATCATCGAGCGGTTGATGTGCGACCTCGAAGTCGATATCGATGCCGTAGCGGCTGCTCATGGGGTTGAGGGCAGTGCGTTCGACAGCGAAATCGAAGGGCTCGCGCCGTTGCAGGAAGACGGGCTGGTGCTGGTCAATGGCCGGCGTCTGACCGTCACCGAGGATGGCCGGACTTTGGTTCGGGCGGTTTGCGCCGCGTTTGACCGCTATCTCAAGGCCGGAGAACAGCGCCACTCCAAGGCGGTCTGATCCGGTCAAGGGTTCCGGGGCTGCCGCCCCGGTCCCCGCTTGGGGGCGCGCCCCCAAACCCCCCTTGAATTCGAAGGGGGTCCGGGGCATCGCCCCGGCCGGGTGCGGGCGGGAGCCCGCCAACCCTGCCCATCCATCCCTCATCCGGGTTGTTTTCTCCCTACCCGGCAGAATACCCCTCCTCCTCCTATGGGTGTTCCGCCCCCAAGGCGAAGCCGTCACACTCGCGGGGTGATGTGCCAAGGGAGCCGCCGGAGATGGATCAGTCCAGTCGTTATGCCAACCTTGCCCTCGACGAAGCCGCCTTGATCGCAGCGGGGCGCCATGTCCTGTGCGCCTATCGGATGAAGCCGAGAGCCGGTTATTCCTATCTCGCCACCGCCGCTCATTTCGCCGCCGAATCCTCGACCGGGACCAATGTCGAGGTCTGTACCACCGATGATTTCACCCGGGGCGTTGATGCGCTGGTCTATGCCATCGATGAAACCCATGAACTGACGAAGATCGCCTACCCGATCGAGCTGTTCGACCGTAACATCATCGATGGGCGGGCGATGATCGCCTCCTTCCTGACCCTGACCGTGGGCAATAATCAGGGCATGTCGGATGTCGAATACGCCAAGCTGATGGATTTCTACGTTCCACCCGCCTATCTCCAGCTGTTCGACGGGCCGGCCTGCAATATCGTCGATCTGTGGCGGGTGCTGGGGCGGCCGCTGGTCAATGGCGGGATGGTGGTCGGCACCATCATCAAACCCAAGCTCGGTCTGCGGCCGCAGCCGTTTGCCGATGCCTGCCATCAATTCTGGCTCGGCGGCGATTTCATCAAGAATGACGAGCCCCAGGGCAATCAGGTGTTCGCTCCGCTCAAGGAGACGATCCGGCTGGTGGCCGACGCGATGCGCCGGGCCCAGGATACGACCGGCGAGGCGAAACTGTTCTCGGCCAACATCACCGCCGATGATCCGGCGGAAATGCTCGCCCGGGGCCATTACATCCTTGAAACCTTCGCCGAGAATGCCAATCACGTCGCCTTCCTGGTCGATGGCTATGTTGCCGGCCCGACGGCGGTCACCACCTGCCGGCGCAATTTCCCGAGCCAGTTCCTGCATTACCACCGCGCCGGCCACGGAGCGGTGACCAGTCGTCAGTCGCTGCGCGGCTATTCGGTGCTGGTGCATATGAAAATCGCCCGGCTGATCGGCGCCAGCGGGATCCATACCGGGACGATGGGCTTCGGCAAGATGGAAGGCGACGCCGACGAAAAAGCGGTCGCCTACATGCTGGAGCGTGATCTGGCCGAGGGACCGTTCTATCGCCAGAACTGGCAGGGTCTGAAGCCCTGTACCCCGATCATTTCCGGCGGGATGAACGCGTTGCGCCTGCCCGGCTTCTTTGCCAATCTCGGTCACGCCAATGTGATCCAGACCTCGGGCGGAGGCGCCTTCGGCCACCAGGATGGTCCGGTGGCCGGCGCGCGCTCGCTGCGGCAGGCGTGGCAAGCCTGGAGCGAGGGCGTGGATTTGGTCACTTACGCCAAGGATCACCCGGAATTGCGCGGCGCTTTCGCCTCGTTCCCTGAGGATGCCGACCGGTTCTATCCGGGGTGGCGCGAACGCCTCGGCTTCGCCTGAGACCGGCCGACCCAACCAGGGGGAAAAGAATGTCGCGTTTGCACCCGATCATCGCGGTGACCGGATCGTCCGGGGCCGGGACCAGTACCGTCAAGGAATCCTTCGAACATATGTTTCGGCGCGAGGGCATCAATGCCGCGATCGTCGAAGGCGATAGTTTCCATCGCTACAATCGCGCCGATATGAAACAGGAGATGATTTCCGCTGAAAAACGCGGCCACCGCACCTTCAGCCATTTCGGCCCCGAGGCGAATCTGTTCGCCGAGATGGAACATTTATTTTCCTCTTATGGCGAAACCGGCGGCGGCCTGCGGCGGCTCTATCTGCATAATGACGAGGAAGCCGCCCCCTTTGCCGAGCAGGGAATCACCTCCGGCCAGTTCACCCCGTGGGCGGAACTCCCGGCGGGAACTGACTGTCTGTTCTATGAAGGGCTGCATGGCTGTATCGTCACCCCGGAAGTGGATTGTGCCCGCCATGTCGATCTGAAAATCGGGGTGGTGCCGGTGATCAATCTGGAATGGATTCAGAAAATCCACCGCGATACCCATCATCGCGGTTATTCCGAGGCGGCCGTTACAGAAACGATCCTGCGCCGGATGCATGATTACATCTATTACATCCTGCCCCAGTTCAAACTGACCGATATCAATTTCCAGCGGGTACCGGTGGTTGATACCTCCAACCCGTTCATCGCCCGCGATATTCCAACCGCCGATGAAAGTCTGGTGGTGATCCGCTTCCGCAAACCCGACCGGTTCGAGGTGGATTTCCCCTTCCTGCTGCGGATGCTGAAGGATTCCTGGATGAGTCGGCGGAATACTATCGTCGTTCCCGGCGGCAAAATGGGATTGGCGATGGAATTGGTGCTGACGCCGATCCTGCGGCGGATCATGGAAGAACGCCGCACCCTGGCCTGATGAAAAGAAAGGGGGTCCGGGGCATCGCCCCGGGCGGGTTCGGGCGGCAGCCCGACCTCAGCGCCAGCTTTTCAGCCGCCGGATTGCTTCGATAATCGTCTCCGTACTGCCGGCATAAGAAAAACGGAGCCCCTGACGACCGGCGATCGGATCAAAATCCGTACCGGGAGTTGTCGCAACCCCGATTTCTTCCAACATTCGGGTGCAAAAGGCTTCGCTGTCATCACTGCGGCCCGACAGATCCGCATAGAGATAAAACGCCCCATCGGCCGCCGCGAGCCGGGGAAACCCAGCGTCAGGCAAAGCCTCCAGCAACAGATCGCGATTGGCGCGATAGCTGGCCACCCGCGCGTCCAACTCCTCCCGGCAGTCAAAGGCCGCTTCGGCGGCAATCTGCGCCAGGGTTGGTGGCGAAATGAACAGATTTTGCTGCAAGCACTCAATCGCCCGGTCGAGATCCTCCGGCACCACCAGCCAGCCCAACCGCCAGCCAGTCATCGCGTAATATTTCGAGAAACTGTTCACCACCACCGTATGACACGCTCCCGCCCGTCCGGCGGCCGTGGCCGCGCTCCGGTCATAGGTGATGCCGTGATAGATCTCGTCGGAAATCAGACGAATCCCGCTCTGCTCACACCATTCCGCCAATTCGGCGACCTCGTGCGCGGCCAACATGCTTCCGGTCGGATTGGCCGGACTGGCCACCACCACCCCCTCCAGCGGTCCGGGATAAGCCCGCAGAACCTCGGCGGTGATCTGCCAGCGGCTGGCCGGACCAACTGGAATCTCGACCACCTCCAGCCCGAGCGCGGTCAAAATGTTGCGATAGGCCGGATAGCCCGGGGCGGCCACCGCCACCCGGTCTCCCGGTGCGAAAGCAGCAAGAAAAGCCAGCAGAAATCCCGCCGAGGAGCCGGTGGTTACCACGATTCGCTCCGGGGCCACCGTCACCCCGTAGGTTTCGGAATAATGGGTGGCAATCCGCTGGCGCAGGGAATCCCGCCCGGCGGCGAGGGTATAGCCGAGCGGGTCGCTTTGCAGGGCTCGGGCCGCAGCGGCACGGGCCCCGGCCGGAGCACCGCCGGCCGGCTGGCCGACTTCGAGATGGAGCACATCCCGTCCGCTGGCCTCACGCCGGGCGGCAGCCCGCATCACATCCATCACGATGAAGGGCGGAATCGCGCCCCGGGTGGCAACCTTAAACGTCATCCGTTTTTCCCCGCACTGGTGGCGAGGCCAAAGCCCCGTGGGTCGGTGGCGGTCTCGCATTCCGGCGTTGATAATTGACCCTCACGGCACCGCAAGGCTTCGACCCGGCTCGGCATGGAGGTTCCACTGATCTTGTGGCCGCGCCGGGTCAGCGGGCCCGAATCCAACGGAAAAGCCCCGGTCTCGACGAAGACCGCCTCTGGATTGGCCGGGGCGACGAGGCGCGGCTGGGCCAGAGCTTCGGCCAGCGGACGGTCCTCGGCCTCAGCCCTGAGCAGGGTCTGGGCCAGGGCGCCAGGGGCGGCGACTCCCCCCGAGGCTGCCGCCGCGAAATGAACCCGGTTGGTGTGCGGATTGACCACCAGAGTCGCCGTTGCTGGCGGCGGTCCGGACGGGCCAGGAGCCAGGGCCAGAACGATCCCGGTCCCGGGGGCGATCAGGCCGGCCCCGAACAGACTGCCGGTCCCAATGCCGCAGGCCACGGCCGAACCGGTCCCGTCGAGGACGACAAAACTGGCCGACACGATCGAATCGTGGGGCGGCGGAACGGTCCCAGGCACCTGGACATGGCGGGCTGGATTATAGCTGGCCATCAGGGACTCGAGATGGGGTCGGGCGATCAGCGTTCCCGGCAGTTCCGGACTCCAGCCGTTCGGCAGCATCCAACGGGCACGATCAACGAAAATCCGCGCTTCCGCTTCGGCGAGGAGATGGGGGCGCTCATCGGCCGACGTGTCGTTCCAGCGCGGCCAGGTCAGCGCCACCAGGGCGGCGGCGGCCGTGCCACCGACTGAGGGCGGCGGCGGGAAATAGGCAATCTCATTGCCGACGGCGACCTTCAGCCCTTCACGCCAGAGCGGGCGCAGGTCGCGCAGGTCGGTCAGAGATAACGTGCCGCCCACCCGTTGCACCGAGGTGACCAGATCCCGCGCCAACAATCCGACATAAAAATCGCCAGTATTGCGGCGCAATGTGGCAATCGTCGTGGCCAGTTCGGGCTGAACCAGCGGGTCACCTTCGCGCAAAGGCGATCCATCGGGGCGGAGGAAGAGGGCCCGCATCGCCGGATCACGGGCGAGCAGGGGGGCGACCCGGGCGATATCGTTAGCCAACGCCCGGGAGACCGGAGTTCCATTCCGGGCCAACCGCTCCGGTTCGGCCAGCAGACTTTCGAACCGCAGTCGGCCATATTTGGCATGCAGGGCGAAGAAGCCGCGCGGATTGGCCGGGACTGCGCTCGGCACAGGAGCGGCTTCGACCGAGGGGAGAGCCGGGAAATCGAGGATCTCGGTTTTCTTGCTGGAGACGTCGTGGACGACGCAGGCGCCGCCGCCGCCGAGACTCGCGGTTGACGGCAGGGTCACCGCGAGAGTGTAGTAGAGCGCCGTTGCTGCATCGGCGGCATTGCCACCGGCGGAAAGCACGTCCCGCGCTACCAGGGCAGCGCGGGGTTCGTCGGCGGCAACTAGGCCGGCGAAGCCTTGGACATGGCCCACCGTACCCACTGGCGGCTGGGCTGGGCCGCAGCCCGCAAGCGCCACCGTGAGGGCGACAGCGGCAAGACGGCGGCCCCGGCGCAACCGTTCGACCGACGAGGGGTGATCCTTGTTCACACGCTTTTTCCTTCTGGTGACGGTCCTGGTCGCGCTGTGTTCGGCGCCGGCCGAGGCCCAGCAGGCGAAACGCCAGTTCATCCGCGACGCGGAGGTGGAAAATACCATTCGCGATTTCTGCACGCCAATCTTTCAGGTCGCCGGACTCGACCCCCAGGCGGTGCGGATTCTGTTGATCAATGATTCGAGTCTGAACGCCTTTGTCGCCGGGGGACAGAATATCTTTATCCATACCGGCCTGATCGCTCGTTCAGAGAATCCCGGCCAATTGATCGGGGTGATTGCCCACGAAACCGGCCATATCGTCGGCGGCCATTTGATCCGGCTCAATGAGGCGGTGGCGAATGCCTCGACCGAGGCGATTCTGGCGATGCTGCTCGGGGCGGCGGCCGGGGCGGTGAGCGGCGATGGCCAAACCGCTGCCGGGGTGATGCTGGGCGGGCAGCAGATGGCAATGCGGAATCTGCTGGCTTTTTCCCGTAGCCAGGAACAGCAGGCTGACCAGATGGCGATGCGATTTCTCGACGAATCCCATTGGTCCGCGCGGGGCATCCTCGAATTTTTCAATATCCTGGGCGATCAGGAATTGTTGGTGTCGAGCCGGCAGGATCCCTATGTCCGGACCCACCCGCTGACCCGTGACCGCGTCACTTTTGTGCGCGAGCATGTCGAGAAATCGCCTTATTCCGATCAGGCTTGGCCAGCCGATTGGGTCGAACGCCATCGCCGGATCAAGGTCAAATTGTTCGCGTTCCTGGAACCACCGGCCAAGACTCTGATGCGTTACAAGGAGGATGATCTATCGCTGGAGGCCCGTTATGCCCGGGCGATTGCTTATTATCGTAAGCCGGATCTGGACGCGGCCTCGAAGCTGATTGACGGCTTGCTGGCCGAGCGGCCACAGGATCCCTATTTCTGGGAATTGAAAGGGCAGATGCTGTTCGAGAACGGTCGAGGCCGCGAGGCGGTCGAGCCCTATCGCAAGGCGGTGGATTATTTGCCCAACAGCGCCTTGCTGCGGATCGGTCTTGGTCAGGCCGAGATCGAAAGCGATGATCCGGCGCTGCTGGCTGATGCAGCGGCGAATCTGACCATTGCGGTGCGGCTGGAACCCGAGGATGCCTTTGCTTGGCAGCAATTGGCGATTGCCTTTGGCCGCGATGGCAAGGAGGGGATGGCCTCTTACGCTCTGGCGGAATATTTCCTGTTATCGGGCAAACTGCCCGAGGCGAATTACCACGCCAACAAAGCGGAAGAGTTGCTGGGGCACAAAGGACCGATCTGGTTGCGCTTGCAGGACATCAAATCGCAGGCGGCCGAAGTCAAGGCAACTCAAGCCCGCGACCGTTCGCCCTGGTAGAGATTTCCGGGGCTGCCGCCCCGCTCCCCGCTGTTCTCTTTTTTCAAAAATAAAGGGGGTTTGGGGCTTTGCCCCAATCGGGTTCGGGCGGAAGCCCGACAGTTTGGACAGGGAAAAGGGCGCCCCCGGGCCTGGGGGCGCCCCTCCGTCGATCTGCGGGCTTCCGCTTAACGCCGCAGATCGATCTCGACTCCGGG
>Ga0209373_10001550_pt1 | contig 26299 bp, 25 predicted proteins | sample Higcelweek5metaG_FD_187173 | JGI IMG/M metagenome (GOLD analysis project Ga0209373, IMG submission 187173) | Freshwater pond sediment microbial communities from the University of Edinburgh, under environmental carbon perturbations - High... | ecosystem: Environmental > Aquatic > Freshwater >... | reverse complement strand
CACCTTCGACGCATCGGAGCACGCACCATCAGCGATCTATGCGACGCCATCGGCTGTATCTGCGATCTCTATACGCCCGAGGAATGCTGGAATTATCTGCGAAACGCAGGATATATAGCAGATTAAAAGCTCGACGCTCTAGCCGCTGGGCATGGGGGCTGATCATGGCAACCGTCCGCAAGCGTTCCTGGGCGACTGCGGCGGGCGAGGTAAAAACGGCTTGGTCGGTGGATTTCACCGATCAGGCCGGCGCCCGCCAGCGGAAGCAGTTCACGACGAAGAAGGCCGCCGACGCATACCGGATCACCGTCGAGGCCAGATACAGGCCGGGACCTTCCGGGCCGAAGCCGCCAAGGTCACGGTCGCGGAGGTGGCTGACAACTGGCTGAACCATTGCGAGGTCCGCCAGCCGCGCGGCCAGCGGATGGAAAAGGCCACCCTGGTCGATTACCGGGGCCACGTCCGCCGCTTCATCCTGGCCGAGGACGGGGTGGGCTCGATCAAGTTGAACATTCTGACGGGAAAGGTGGTGCGGGATTTCCGCGACCGCCTTCTCGCCCGGGGCGTCTCGGTGGCGATGGTGCGAAAGATACTCTCGACGCTGAAGTTGATCGCCAAGCATGCGGTCGAGAACGAGGTGATGGCAACCAACCCGGTCGAGGGTGTCGAGGTGCTGGCCGACACTCGGGTCAAGCCGAAGATCACCGTGCCGTCGAAAGCGATGGTCAAGGCGATGATCGACGCGGCGCCGGAGCGGTTCCGCCCTTATCTGATCGTCGCTGCCTTGTGTGGATTACGGGCCAGCGAACAACGGGCCTTGCAATGGGGCGACTTGGATTTCGACAAGGGGATGGTCTTGGTTCGCCGCCGGGCCGATTCAACGGGGGATGTGGGGGAACCGAAATCGAGCGCTGGCACCCGCGACGTTCCCGCCGGGCCGATGGTGCTGAACACCCTGAAGCAATGGCGCGGCGCCCGGATCGTCCGTCCCGATGAACTGGTCTTCCCGGCCACTTCGGGCGAGGTCCAGTCTCACGCCAACATCCTGCATCGCGATTTCTACCCCCTGTTCGCGGCGATGGAGGCCAAGCACCAGAAGGACCCATCCGCCAATCCCAAGGTAGAGCGGTTCCGCTGGCACGACCTACGGCACTTCGCCATTTCGCTGTGGATCAAACAGGGTTTTAATGTGAAAGAGGTCATGACTTTTGCCGGTCACGCCGACTTCAAAATGACGATGGAACGCTACGGCCACCTATTCCCGAACGAAGACCATCAGCGGGGCATGGCCGAGATTGAAGCGAGGCTGTTCAAATAGGAGGTTGTGATGGAACCTATCTTAACGTACCTAAAGAGTATAGATAAGCAGGGGTTAGTGGCTGCTGTCGCACTTCTTATGATTTCTGGTGGCATAGCTTTTATGCTGCGGTTAAATGGCGAAAACCCTCTTTCAAAATATTCTATACAGGTTGTTGGTATTACAATGGTTTTGCCTATTGTTCTGGTGATATCGTCAGTTTCTGAAATTCCGAAAGAGGCCGTAACAGGGTTTATTGGAACAATCCTTGGCTTTGTATTTGGTCGGGAGCCAAGCGATAGGGGCAAGCCCTAAGGGCCAGCCGTTCAGTCGATCTAAGAACCCAATGTCTCACCAGCGGCACACGATAGGCTGGAAACCGCAGAAAACCGCCATTTTCTGGCCTATCTTTCCACTCTCATAACCTGAAGGTCGTCAGTTCAAATCTGGCCCCCGCAACCAACCTTAAACGAAAACGCCGCAGCCTCATACGCTGCGGCGTTTTCGTTTGTCCCCAGCGTCAGCAGCGCCGTACCCATCCGGTCAGGGCCACCTTCTCCGCGCCCGCGTGATCTGGCGTAATACCAACTTGCATTGATCAGAACCTATGCGCCCACTGGCGCAATCCGATGGACATGATTGTCCAGGGTTGGTCAACGAGCTTGTTCCCGGCATGGCAGCAGAGGGCGACGATCTGATCGTAGGATTCGAAGACACGGTTGGACAGCCAGTTCTGGCGAATGAACTGCCAGATGTTCTCGACCGGATTGAGCTCCGGGGAACGAGGCGGTAGGGGAAGGATGGTGATGTTGGCGGGCACGGCCAGTTTGTCGGTAGTGTGCCATCCCGCCTGATCCATCATGAGCACGGCGTGGGCGCCGGGCGCCACCTGGGATGAGATTTCCTCCAGATGCCACTGCATGGCCTGGGTATCACAGCGGGGAAGGACGAGGGCGGCGCCGACGCCTCGGTGGGGGCAGATGGCGCCGAAGATGTAGACCGACTTGGTGCGCTGGTCGTGGGGCGCTACGGGGCGCGTGCCGCGCTTGGCCCAACGCCGCGTGATCTTGTTCTTCTGTCCTACTCGGGCTTCGTCCTGCCACCACACTTCTATGTCGGTTCCTGGCGGCAAGGAGGCCTGGATTTCCGCCAGCGTGGCTGCGAAGTTTTTTTAAAAGTATCAACGACCTCACTGTTCTGGGCGTAGTGGCGCGGACGGGCCGACAGCTTGCAGAACCCCATCGCCTTCAACTCGCGCCCGACCGTCGTTTCGTCCAGCGAGATCCCGAATTCTTCGAAAATCCACTGCGCCAGGTCCTTGAGCCGCCAGCGCACCACGCCATCAACCGCCGGGATCGGACCACGCTCCACCCTCTCGGCTAGCGCCTGACGCTGAATGGAATTCAACTTCGGCGTTTGCCCAGGCGCCTTGCGATCGATCAACCCCTCCGGTCCGTCCGCGTTGAAACGCAGAACCCAGTCCCGGACGATTTGCAGCCCGACACCACCCAGTTTCGCCGCCGATTGTCGGCTGCCGCCGTCGTAGATTGACGCCAGGGCAAGCAACCGCCGCGTCTGATCTGCGTCGCGGGATCTCCGGGCCAGAGAGCGAAGAGTGGCACCATCATAATCGAGGCGAAGGGGGAGCGGCGCAGCCATGGCAAACCTTCAACTGTTTGTCACAGTCACTCACAATCGCCCGCTCTTGGGAACACTAAATGTGAGTTCATATCAGCGCCGGTTGGTATTATACCTGACCCCGCGGTCTTGCGGCGCTTGTGGCAGGAACTTGCATCAGGCCTTCACGATGGCCCATGCCCGTCCGGCCTCGACCTGCAAGGCTTCCTGCCCGGGCTGAATCCGGCCTGGAACGCCAGCGAGGTTTTGCGCGAAGGGCTGCGGCTGATCGAGGCGCTGGCGGGGGGGAGACTGCACGATAAGGGAGGTCAGGGACCGGGGTTCTTAATCAATTCGCCCAATCGGCAAAGCGCACGGTCCAGAGCCGGCGACCATGGAAATCCAGCATTAAGACGAATGAAATTCTGGTAGCCTCGGGTTGCGGAAAAAATTGGGCCGGGGCAAATGCAGATCCCTTCGAGGGCGGCCTGGGAACTCAATTGGACCGCATCGCTGCCCTCCGGCAGTTCCACCCACAAAACGATTCCGCCCCGGGGCCGGGCGACCCGGGTCCCCGGCGGGAAATAGCGCCCGATCGCCTCAATCATCCGCACCGACTGGAGCGCGACAGAAGCCCGTATTTTGCGCAGATGGCGATCATAGGCCCCGCTCCCCAGAAAATCGGCGATGGTGGCCTGAAAGATCTTGGGAACGGCGAGCGTCGAGGCAAGTTGCAGGTGTTCGAGCCGATCCCGGAAGCGCCCGGGCACGGTCCAGCCGATGCGGTAGCCCGGCGCCAGCAACTTCGAGAACGAGGAGCACAGCATCACCCCCCCGTTTTCGTCGAATGCCTTGGCCGGCCGGGGGCGCGCGCCGACATAGCCCAGATCGCCGTAGGTATCGTCTTCGATCAGAGGAATGCCCCGTCGCGACGCCATCGCCACCAGCGCCTGCTTGGACCGGTCGCTCATGCAACTGCCGGACGGATTGCTGAAGCAGGGCGAGACGATGCAGGCCCGGACCGGGTATGAGCCCAGTGCCTCGGCCATCATGTCCAGGCAAATCCCCCCCTGGGACGGGCTGGGCACCTCCAGAGCCGACAGGCCAAGAGTTTCCAGAAGCATCAGCGTACCAAAATAGCATGGAGTTTCAATGACAACGAGATCGCCCGGATTGGTAACCGCTCTGAGGCAAAGGTCGATCGCCTGGGTGCCGCCGACGGTCACGACGATCTGGTCCGGCGTCAGTCCTCCTCCCCACTCTCCGGAGCGCAGGGCGATCTGGCGGCGCAGATCGTATTCGCCCGGAGGATAGCTGTACTCCTGTCCCTGGGGGCGGTCATGGCGCCGGATTTGCCCGATCAGCAGGCGGTTGAGCGCCCGGGAGGGAACCAATGTCGGGCCGGGCGAGGCCGCTCCCAAGGGGACGATATTCGGCATCTGACTGTTGCGGAGAACGACCGCCGCGAGATCGCTGATATTGACTTGTGCCGTGTCGAAGCGACGGGGGGAGAGCGGGTGTTCCTCCGGGGACGGACGGTCCCGATCCAAAACGAAATAGCCGGATTGGGGCTTCGCCCGGATATAGCCCCGGCTTTCCAACAATCCGAACACTTGCAGCGCCGTGGTGAGGCTGATCCGCTCATTCTGGCTGACCTGACGCAGCGAGGGCAGGCGATCCCCCGGCTTCATAAGACCGGAATCGATCATCCCGACATATTTATCAACCAGCAATTGATAGAGGAACGGAGATCGCTGCCTGGCCATGGCCCCATCAACTGTTCTGATACAAAAACGCCGTCTCTGTGTCTTTTATTTGCAGCGCTCCACCGTCTAGGCTGGTGTTCGCGCCGGGGACATCGGGGTGCCGGCGGGAGTCCGTCACAGAGATGAGGCTGGTGGCGACCAGATGGAACCATCACCAATGTATTCTGACCATACATCAGGAATGTCTCCTCATAAGCAGGACATCTTTGTCCTGGTTCTGGGGTGTGGCGGGCTGATTTCTGCTGCGGATAACTGGATCGTGGCGCCGATTCTTCCTTCTATCGCAGATGGACTTGGCGTCTCCATCCCACAAGCCGCCCTTGTCCTGGCAGCTTACATGATACCCTATGGTGTCATGCAACCCATCCATGGCCATTTCAGCAAGGAATATGGCCGCATTGCGTTCCTGCGCGGCCTGATGCTGGGGCTGGCGGTCGGCACGTTCGGATGCGCGTTTGCCCCTTCGCTGCTCTGGCTGTGCGTCTTCCGCTTCATCACCGGCTTCTTCGCCGCAGGAATGATCGCCGTGTCCCTCGCCTCGATCGGTGATCGGGTGGCGATCTCCGCGCGCCACCATTACGTCGGCCGCTTCATGGGCATCGTCTTCCTGGGGCAGGCGATCAGTGTCGGATGCGGCGGCGTGCTGGCCCAATACGTTTCCTGGAGGGTTGTTTTTATCATTTTCGCCGCGATCTCGATGATTGTTTATTTCATGTTCCTGCGGTTGCCGCGCGACGCTCCGGGTCTGCCCGCCGCGAGAGTCAGCTTTGTCGCGGAACTGGTGACCACCGTTTCGGCGCGGAATGGGGCCGTGGTCTACCTGCTGGCCTTTGCCACCGGCTACCTGCTGCTCGGGGTCTACGGTTTCGCCGGCGCTTTCCTCCAGCAACGAGGAGGGCTTGATGCCTTCCAGGCGGGCGGGGTGCTGATGATGTTCGGCTTCGCCTGCCTGGTCGCGGGCTCGTCCCTGGGCCGGATCGCCGCCAGGATCGGGCGCAAAGGAACCGCCACGATCGGAGTCTTGTTCGGATTACTCGCCCCGGTGTTGCTGGAACTGTCATCTGACTGGCGGGTCGGGGTGTTGGCGATTGTGCTGCTGGGGTCGGGCTATGTCTTCGTCCAATCGACCCTGGCGACGCTGGCGCTCAATGTCGGCTCAAGCGGCCTTTCCTCCGGAATGGTCGGGTTGGGGCTGTTCGGCGGCGGTGGTGTGAGTTCGGCGGTCGGGAGCTTCATCCTGCGGCGGTATGACTATGACGTGCTGTGGATCATCTCCGCCGTGGGGTGCGTCATTCTGCTCGCGATCGTCATAAAGGGCGTGGGTGTTTTCCGCGACAGTTCGTAGGTCGAGAGGGGGGCGTGACTCCCGGGCGGCGGCCGGCCCGCGCCCGGCCAGAGGGGGGTGGCCCGTCTCCAGGGCCTTCTTCCGGCCAAAATCATTATCTGTCTCATAAGTCTCCATCGAGGAGAAAGCACAGATGGGTACGTATCATCGTATCTGGGGGGCACACCTTTTCGTGCCGGCCAATAATGCCGGCTTTCTTGAAAAATTGCCGCTGCTCACCGTCGCGAATATTATTATAGACCTCGAATATGCCACCAAGCTTCCTTCCAAACTGGAAGGGCGGCATCTTTGCAAAGGGGCAATACAGTATCTCCGACAGGTTCGTCCGGATATCCGGATTTGTGTCCGGGTCAATTTGTATAAAACCGGGCGGTTGTTTTTGGATGACATCGCCACCGTCGCGGCAGCCCGGCCGGATGCGATCCGCATTCCTTCGGTCAATGACCCGGAAGAAATTGCCGTTGCCGATAGCGTGCTGGCCGCGGTCGAAAATTCGCACGGCATTTCGGTTGGGTCGATTGCCCTCCATCCCATGATCGAAACGCCCGAAGGATTGCATCACGCGCATGCAATCGCCACGGCAAGCCCGCGTGTCGAGGCGCTGTGCCTCGGCGGCGAGGACTGGGCCTTCAATTGCGGCCTGGAACGGTCACGCCAGGGGGCGGAACTGGATTACGTCAAGAACGAACTGGTGGCCGCGGCGTCGCGCGCCCAGGTCACACCGGTTGATTCCGTCTTTAATTGGCTCGATGACCTGGAAGGGTTGCGAGAGGAGTGCCGTCATAGTTTCGCGCTCGGCATGAAAGCGCGCGCCACCGTCAATCCCGTCCAGCTCGCGCTGATCGACGAGATTTACCGTCCATCGCCACACCGGATCGCGTGGGCGCGCGCACTCATATCAAATTTACAAGAAATAACTCTGGAAGGCCGCGTCCACCATGTTTGCAACGGCGTGATTACCGACGAACTGGCGATAGCACAGGCCCACGCCGTTCTCGCCAATGCGCCGATGGAGGGAAAATGATGTTTCAGGGAATCACAGTCGTCCGCAAGCTGTCCCTTCCGCTTCCCAAAGATAAGATCACAACCGTGATGTATCGCTTCAACCGGGAGAACCCGACATCCTGCCAGGTGGATATCAACGGCCTGGACGGCCAGACCGTCATGATCAAGGGGCGGCAGGAGGAAATCGACCAGGGCTGGGGCGTGCTGGTGAAAATTGCCGCCGCCGAACCGGAGGCGCCAGGGAACGTGTCCGACGAACCGATCCAGCAATGGACCTGGCGGCCGGAAGCCACCTATCGACGCCCCAGCGAGGTCTTCCAGGGGGATACGGTTCGCCGGTTCGCGGATGGACGCCTTTTTCTCAGCGGGTCAGGCGTTCTGCTGGTCGATGCCCTGGATCGGATCGTGCGCCAGTTCGGGAGACAGGAAGGCGCCCAGCCCTTCTTCGCCGAGCCGGTGTGGCGCGGGGAGGAGTTACATAAATTCGGTTACGTGGAAAATTCAGTGGATTTGTGCCGCATCGACCATTTCGACCATGGCCAGCATCATTATTGGCAGAATGCCGCTTGCGACAACATTTGGAAATCATTGACGGGAAAATCCATCAACGGTCTTGAGATCTTCACGACGATGGGAACCTGCTGCCGCAACGAGCGACGGCAATATTATTTTCTGGAACGTCTGAAAACATTTCGGATGCGCGAGATCGTCGCCGTGGGGACCCCGACGGAGATTCTGTCATTCCGGGAAAGAGCCTTGAGCTTCGTCGAACGCCTGAACCAGGATCTGCAACTGAATGCCCGGTTGGAAACGGCGAACGATCCGTTCTTCATTCAGGATGACGCTTCGATCGAGGCGACCTTGCAGAAATATGACCTGCCGGAGTTGGTCAAGATCGAGTATCGGCCGGATCTATATGACGGCAAGTCGCTGGCCTGCGCGAGCTTCAACGTTCATGGGGATTTTTTCTCCAGAAATCTGGGGTTTCAAGGCGGCAAACTCTGGACCAGTTGCGCCGCGTTCGGACTGGAACGGCTTGCCTGGGCCGTCCTGATCCAGCATGGCCCCCTCGCCGCCGGTTGGCCCCCGGCTCTCCGGGACGCGATCGACGAGATCAATGTCGAGCGGTACCGGTGAGGATGGGGGAAGCGCATGGTGCGAACGTTGTGCCGTCCCAGCGATGGCAGGTCCTGGCGCGACTGCATCTTTGAAGCCGCCCTGTCGGCGTTGTATCAGGAACCGACCATTTGGCCCCGCTTCGGGTTGGTGAGCCCGGAGTGTAACGGCAGCCATCTGGACATGAATTACCGGCTGTTGCAGCGGGGGGCCGACGCCGTCGCCCGTTATGCGGCAACGTCTTTCGACCTGGGGCAGAGCGTCATCGGTCTCGAACGGAATTTTCGGCACCTGCGTCACCAGGGTCTGCTGGCGGAACGGGACATGCTGGTGGCGACCGGCGGGGTCAACACGCACAAGGGCGGCATTTTTCTGTTGGGGCTGCTGTCTTTCGCCCTGGGACGGGAGTTGGTCCGCACTGGGCGGCCGTGCCTGAGGGGCTTGTTTGCGCGGGCCGCCGCCTGCTGCCGTCAGGACTTGATTGCCGACCTGGTCGCGAAGACGCAACACCACGACCTGACCTATGGGGAATGGGTGTTCCGGAAGCATGGCATGACCGGGGTCCGGGGGGTAGCGGTCGGCGGCTTCACTGATTTACTGGATGGGCTCCGCTGGCTTTCCGGCCGGCCGGCGCTGTCCTCCCGCCTTTCATACGGGCAACTTCGCCTGTTCTTTCTGGCGCGCAGCGAGGACACCAACATCGTCAAACGGGGTGGGATCGCCAAGGCGCTCGAGTTCCGGAACCACGCGATTGCGGCCCTCAAAGCCGGAGGGATGTTCCGTGCCGAGGGGGTGCGGGAAATCCTGCGACTGGAGGAGCGGATGCTGCGGGCGCGGTGCAGCGCCGCGGCCAGCGGCGACATGATGATTCTGGTGATCTTTTTCGAAAGGCTCAGACGCGATGGATTGCTGGATTGGCCGGGACATCCTGGGAGCCCGCGACCGAAGATATTCGATCAAATCGGCGATGGCGGCTGGCCCTGGCAGTGTGATCGAGATGGCGTCGCTCATGCCGGGACCCTGCAAGTGGCATGACGGTCTGGAACGCCTCTTTCTCGACGCCGTGGAAGGATTGAGTGTGCAACTGGGGACAAACGTGACGGTCAGGATGACCGATGCCGCCGGTTATTACACCCTGGCCCGCTCTCCGCTCGGTCCCGAAGCGTGCAAGCGGGTCTCCGTCGCCCTGGAGGAGCGTCATTGCTGGAATCGGTTGCTCGACATCGATTGTTTCTCCGCGGATGGCCGGGCCATCACACGCCAGTCGCTTGGGGTCCCGGAGCGGCGGTGCCTCGTCTGCGACAACCCACACGCAGCCTGCATCCAGGCCAAACGCCACCCGATCGAACAGGTGACTCATGCCGCGATCCGTTTGATCGAGGCCTATGGTCGTGTCGCTGAAAAAAAACACATCAAATATCTTTCGATAGAAAATATCCGTGGAATGGATTGAACCCATTTCAAGCGGATCGTCAGAGAAAGGAGTTGGCAGTGGATTCCATTCTTGCCAGAGTCGGCAGTGATGCCAGCTATGATCTCATCATGGAGGCATTCCCGAAAAACGGTGAGGCTGAATGCCTGTTGTTTTCAACCGATGAAGAGTTCGTCACCCGCTCCGGTGAAATCCTGGAATATCTCAAAGAAAGAGTGCGAAAGGAGGGGACCTTCTCTCTCCGGGTGCATCTTTTCCAAAGATTCCCTGATTTATGGGTCTGGTCGGCGCGCTTTGATGCTTTGCTTGAAAAAGTTTCCAGGAAAGCCAACGGGGAAGATCTACCATGGCTGTGAGAGAAATATTCACTGAAAAAGCACCGCGGCCGATCGCCCCCTATAGTCAGGCAACCCAGGCCGGTGATTTCCTCTTTATTTCCGGGTGCCTGGGATTATGCCCGACCCTCGGGGTCATCAAGAACAGCTCTGTCCGTGAGGAAGTGACACGCGCGCTCGACAATCTTGAAAATATAGTGTTTGCCGCCGGAACCACGCTTTCGAACGTGGTGAAAGTTAATATCTTTGTCCGTGACCTGTCAGTGATTGCAGAGGTCAATGAAATCTATCAGGCCCGGTTTTCCCCCCCGTTTCCGGCGCGAACCGCCGTTGCCGTCAGCGGCCTTCCCCTTGACGCCCGCATTGAGATCGAAGCGATCGCCCTGTTGGGACAAGCATAATCCGACCTTCCTTTTTTCAGAGGCTCATCTCGGGTAGGGGGCAGGGCTGTTCAACGCTGATCAGATAGCGGCATATGCCAGGATGCGATCGAGGTTGAGTCCCCCGGCCCAGAGGGCCTGTGCGACGTTGTTGACGCCGTTTTTGCGGAGGATGTTGAGGGCGAAGCTGTGGGCACGGGCCATGATGCCGGGGTTGTGGCGGATACGGCTTGCGTCCTCGCCGCAGGTGACATCGCGGACCCAATGGTTCCGGTGGCGAGTAGGCCAGGGGAATTTCACCCCCAGCCTCTCTCAGAACGGTGCGGGAGCCTCTCGACTCACACCGCTCCCATCAAGCGAACGCCCCCACCGTCCCGTTGTGCCAATGTACGAACAGATAGGGCTGTTTCTCCGCCACGTTCTCCAGGAAGAGGCTGGCCCGTATTTTGTGCCGTTTGAGCCGCCGATACTTCCTCATCGCCCAGGCGACCAACGTCTTGTTGAAGTGCCTGAAGACCGGATACATCGCCGAAGGGTAGAATTTCCCGTAATATGCCACCCACCCCCGCAGGACGGGGTTGTGTAGCCGAGAAATGTCCCTCAGGCTCAGGTCCGTTCGATTTCGGTAGCTCAGCCTCCGCGTGGTCTCCCGCATGGCTTTCAGAGCTTTCGTACTGACCGCCGGCGTGAAGCTCACAAACAGACTGTTCCGTTTGCGGTTCTTCACGACACGGGGCCTGAAGGTGTACCCGAGGAAGTCGACTTCGTGTTCTGGTGCTTCTCCTGCGCAGCCGGCTCGAGGCGGCGCTTGCCTCAGCTACCTCTACAACCACCACGAACGGGATTTATCCCGCCGCCTGGTTGAAATCCAACACCACCATCACGAGCTGACCCATGCGACGATGCATATATTCATCTCGACCATGAAACCTGCCTCGAAGTCGCCGTGCTGCGTGGTTCGGTTCCCGCAGTTCTGCGCTGCGCCGATGTGATCACCGCCGAGACCGGCGTCCGCCACGGTCAGGTCCATGTCGTCCCGATCGATTCGGTCAACATCTCTCCTCCGCGACACCAGCCTCATCCCTCCGAGACATCTTCTGTCGATCCGGAGCCGTGAAACCCTTTATCCGATCTTCTTGGCGCCATTTTTCGATACGACAGGGGGCCTCGATCAGTTCAAGGATCTGGTCAACCGGATAGGTCGAGAGGGAGATAACCCCACCCCGGCGGAACTGGATAACACCAGAGCGAGGAAGGCGTCCATCCTTGGTCCAGCGCAGCCTCTCCTGCGACGATATTCCGAGCAAAGATTGCAGTCTTTTGGGAGGCAACGGGCGGTTCAGAATTTCGTCGAGCCGGCGATCGAGTTTTTCAATCACCACCTGACGGGCCGTCCTTTCAGAATAAGAACGCGAAAAAATCGCGACCTTCAAATCGAGATCAAAAAAATCGAACTCGCCGATTTGGCCGAGGTGGCGACAGATCAACCGAACAGCCTCCCCCCGCCTCAAGTTCAGACGTTTTAATATGGAAATGTCTTTTAGAGAGACTTCGACCCCGCCTCCACAAACATCAAAACGCATATGCCGACTTTGCGCCCATGATGTTCTTGGCATGAAGAGAAAACTCCTTAGCCCGCCGGTGGTTTTGACACTAGGTGCCCGGATCCGCGTGAGACGAAGCCTCCCTTTATTAAGTCTCCAGGAGAGGCACGGGTGGCCTGCGGTGAGGCGCGGCCACCCTAGGAGCCTGTCTCCGTAATCAGGTTTTTGAGCGGGTAACACTATATATTGTGTATATATCTGACAATTTTGCGCAACATATGGGTTATCGACGCTCGTTTTGCCATTACGGAGACAGGCTCCTAGCGGATCTCCAGGGTCAGCAATAGACCGGAAACGCCCGGGTCAGGTCGGACACCCTCCCTTGAACACGGGCCAGAACCGCTTCGTCGTCCGGGGCCTCCAACAGATCGGCAATCAGGTTTCCCACCTCCCGCGCCTCGATCTCCCGGAACCCTCGCGTGGTCAGCGCGGGCGTTCCCAACCGGATGCCGGAGGTCACGAACGGCTTTTCCGGATCTTGCGGAATGGCGTTTTTGTTGACGGTGAGGTGGGCCCGTCCCAGAACGGCCTCGGCCTGCTTGCCGGTGATCCGCTTGGCCCGCAGGTCAACCAGCATGAGATGGCTTTCCGTGCGACCGGAGACGATCCGCAGGCCCCGCGCGATCAGGGTCTCAGCCAGGACCGCCGCATTGCACAGGACATGGCGTTGATAATCGACGAAGTCGGGGCTCATCGCCTCCTTGAAGGCGATCGCCTTGGCGGCGACCACATGCATCAGCGGCCCGCCCTGCAATCCCGGAAACACCGCCGAATTGATCGCCTTCTCATGCTCGATCCGGGTCAGGATCACCCCACCCCGGGGGCCGCGCAGGCTCTTGTGGGTGGTGGTGGTGACGAAATCGGCATGCGGCACCGGATTGGGATAGAGCCCGGCGGCGATCAGGCCGGCATAATGGGCCATATCGACCATGAAATAGGCGCCGACCTCGCGCGCCACCCGCGCGATCCGTTCGAAGTCGATCCGTAACGCGAAGGCCGAGGCGCCGGCGATGATCAGCTTCGGCCGGGATTCCCGCGCCAGCCGCTCCAGCCCGACGTAATCAATGTCTTCCTGCGCGTTCAGGCCATAGCTGACCACATTGAACCATTTGCCACTCATGTTGAGCGGCATGCCGTGGGTCAGGTGCCCGCCGTCGGCGAGGCTCATCCCCATGATGGTGTCGCCGGGCTGGAGGGTGGCGAAGAACACCGCCTGATTGGCCTGGGATCCGGAATGGGGCTGCACGTTGGCGGCCTCGGCTCCGAACAGCCGGCGGACGCGGTCGATCGCCAGCCGTTCGACGACGTCGACCTGGTCGCAGCCGCCGTAATAGCGTTTCCCCGGATAACCTTCGGCGTATTTATTGGTCAGTTGCGACCCCTGCGCCGCCATGACGGCGGGAGAGGTATAGTTTTCGGAGGCGATCAGTTCGATGTGATCTTCCTGACGGCGGGTCTCGTTCTCGATCGCGGCAAAGACTTCCGGATCGATCCGGGCGATCGTTTCCTGGCTACGGTCAAACATGGCATCAATCTCGACAGATCGTCCCGGCGGGACGAAGGGAGGGCAAGGCCGGAGCGGCCGGGGCCGGCGCGGGGCAATGCGCGCCCCGCGCACGGCGCGGTCAGGCGACGGTGGCGCGCAGGGTGCGGGCGGCGCTGACCATGTTGGTCAGGGCCGGGATCACCTCGCTCCATTGCCGGGTCTTGAGGCCGCAATCCGGGTTGACCCACAGCCGCTCGGCCGGGATCCGCTCCGCCGCCTTCTTCATCAGGGCGACGATATGCGCCTCGCTCGGGATGTTGGGCGAGTGGATGTCATAGACGCCCGGGCCGATCTGGTTCGGATAGTTGAAATCGTCGAAGGCATCGAGCAATTCCATATCCGAGCGCGAGGTCTCGATGGTGATGACGTCGGCATCCATCGCGGCGATCGCGGCGATGATGTCGTTGAATTCCGAGTAGCACATGTGGGTGTGGATCTGGGTGTCGTCCGCCACCCCGTTGGCGGTGATGCGGAAGCATTCCACCGCCCAGTCCAGATAATGCTGCCACTCGGAGCGACGCAACGGCAGACCTTCCCGCAACGCCGCCTCGTCGATCTGGATCACCCGGATGCCGGCCCGTTCGAGGTCGAGCACTTCCGCGCGCATCGCCAGCGCCAGTTGCCGGCAGGTGTCCGCCCGGGACTGGTCGTCGCGCACGAACGACCAGTTGAGGATCGTCACCGGCCCGGTCAGCATCCCCTTCATCGGCCGGTCGGTCAACGAGGCGGCATGGCGGATCCAGTCGACCGTCATCGCCCGGGGCCGACTGATGTCGCCGAACAGGATCGGCGGCTTGACGCAGCGCGAGCCGTAGGACTGCACCCAGCCGAACCGGCTGAAGACATAGCCATCGAGCTGTTCACCGAAATACTCGACCATGTCGTTGCGCTCGGGCTCGCCATGGACCAGCACGTCCAGCCCCAGCGCTTCCTGCTCGCGCACGCAATGTTCGATCTCGCCCCGCATCGCCGCCTGATACTGAGCCTCATCGATCTTGCCGGCCTTGAACTGGCTGCGGACCTGACGGATCTCGACCGTCTGCGGAAAGGAGCCGATGGTGGTGGTGGGGAAACGCGGCAGGCCGAGCCGGGCCTGCTGCCGCGCGGCACGCGCCGGGAACGGACTGTGACGCTGGCCGAGCGCCGGCACGATCCGCGCCACCGCCGCGCGCACCGCCGGATTATGCACCCGGGGCGAGGCGCGACGGGCGGCGACGGCGGCGTGGTTGGCGGCGAGATCAGCGGCCACCGCGGCACGTCCCTGCCGCAACGCGGTGGCGATCACCCGCATCTCGTCGAGTTTCTGCACCGCGAAGGCCAGCCACCCGCGCACCTCGGGATCGAGCGCCGTCTCGCTGGCCAGATCGACCGGCACATGCAGCAGCGAGCAGGACGGCGCCAGCCACAGCCGGTCGCCCAGAGTCCGCGCCACCGGCTCGAGCCAGTCCAGCACCCCTTCGAGATCGGTCTTCCAGATGTTGCGGCCGTTGACGATGCCGAGCGACACCACCCGGTCGGCCGGGCTGGCGGCGATCAGCGCCGCCACCTCGTCGCGGGCATTGACGGCGTCGAGATGAATCCCCTGCACCGGCAGGGCGCAGGCCAGCGGCAGGTTCTCCTTCAGCGCGCCGAAATAGGTGGCGAGCAGCAGCTTGACCTTGCCGTTCCCCAGGGCGGCATAGGCGCGCACGAACGCCTCGCGCCAGCCGGGAGCCAGCTCAGTCACCAGGACCGGCTCGTCGATCTGGACCCACTCGGCCCCGGCGGCGGCCAGCGCCGCCAGCAATTCGGCATAGGTCAGCAGCAGGCGCGGCAGCAGCGCCAGTTTGTCGGACCCGTCCTTGGCCTTGCCGAGGGCCAGGTAGGTCACCGGGCCGATGATCACCGGCTTGGCCGTCACCCCCAGCGCCCGGGCCTCGGCGATCTGGCTTAGCAGACGGGACGGATCGAGGCGGAATTCGGTTTTGGCGTCGAATTCCGGCACGATGTAGTGATAGTTGGTGTCAAACCACTTGGTCATTTCCCCGGCGGCGATTCCGGCTTCGCCGCCGTCGTCCGTTCCCGGGGCCGAGCGCCCCCGCGCCATCCGAAAGTAATTGTCCAGGCTGTCGCCGGCAAAGCCACGCGCCCGCTCGGGCAGAGCGCCGAGGGTGAAACTCATGTCGAGCATCTGGTCGTAGAACGAGAAATCGCCGACCGGAACCAGATCAAGCCCGGCCTGGGCCCGCCAGTGCGCCGCCCGCAACGCCACGCCGGTGGCGATCAGTTCCTCGCGCGTGGAAAGCCCCTTCCAGTAGGCCTCCTGCGCCAGCTTCAGCTCGCGCTTGGCGCCGATACGGGGAAAACCAAGAGAGTGGGTGGTTGCCATGAGTCTCGCCTTCCAAACAGGATCGCGGCAGAGGCTAGGGGGTTCCTTTCCCGAAAAAAAATGGTATGAATTCATCTATCCATGAATTCGAGTCATGTACGGGGCTGCCGCCCCGGCCCGCTTGGGGAGCAAGCTCCCCAAACCCCTCTTGTTTTCGAAAAGAAGGGGGTCCGGGGCATCGCCCCGGGCGGGGCGCGGGGCGGCAGCCCCGCACACAGCGCAAGAGTTTCCCGCCATGGCCCTGCTCGAACGGATTCACCTGACCATCGTGCGCGAGGTCGATCGCCACGGCTCGCTGACGGCGGCGGCGGCGCGGCTCAACCTGACCCAGTCGGCGCTGAGCCACACCATCCGCAAGCTGGAAGATCAGCTGGGCGTCGAGATCTGGCGGCGGGAAGGCCGCCGCCTCCACCCGACCCAGGCGGGCGAATGGCTGCTGGCGGTCGCCAACCGCCTGCTGCCGCAGCTCGACCATGCCGAGGAACGGCTGCGCCAGTTCGCCGGGGGCGAACGGGGCAAGCTGCGGATCGGGATGGAATGCCACCCCTGTTATCAATGGCTGCTAAAGATCGTCGCGCCTTACCTCGATGACTGGCCCAAGGTCGAGGTCGATGTGCGGCAGAAATTCCAGTTCGGCGGCATTGGCGCGCTGTTCGGCTATGAGATCGACCTGCTGGTGACCCCGGATCCGCTGTTCCGCCCCGGACTGAGCTTCGAGCCGGTATTCGATTACGAACAGGTGCTGGTGGTCGGGCCGCACCATCCGTTGCGCAGCGCCGCCTTCGTCGAACCGGACCAAATCGCCGAGGAAACCCTGATCACCTATCCGGTCGAGATCGACCGGCTCGACATCTACACCCAGTTCCTGATGCCGGCCGGAATCCGCCCCAGGCTGCACAAGCCGATCGAAACCACCGACATCATGCTGCTGATGGTGGCGCACGGCCGCGGCGTCGCCGCCCTGCCCCGCTGGATGGTCGAGGAATTCGGCGCCAAATTCGGGGTCAGCCCGGTGCGGCTGGGCCGGGATGGCGTCGCCAAGCAGATCTTCCTCGGCTGCCGCGACGCCGACCGCGACCTCGATTACCTGCGGGCCTTCGTCGATCTGGCCCGCGACCACCGCGACGGCCGGGCGGAGCCGGCCTGACCTATTGGGATTACAACTGGCGAAAAAACGGCGGCGCCGCCCGGATGGTCGAGATCACCCGGCGCGAGGGGCTCTATCAGCAGGATTACTGCGGCTGTCCGCCGTCGCGACGCCGCATCCCCCGTCCGACCTGACCAGCCCCGGGCCGGTCAGGACTGACGTTCGTCCCCGTCCCTCCGCGCCGAACGGGGACGGCCACTGTCATCGTCGATGGCGACCATGGTGTAGCTGCCGCGCGCGGCGGGCCAGCGCTGTCCGGTCTGGAGGTTTTCCCCGGTCGCCACCACATCGACCACCATCGACGAGGTTCCCACCGTACCGACACTGGCAGTCACTTCCATGATCTCGCCGACCCGGACCGGGGCGATGAAGTCCATCCCCCGCGACGCCGCCATCACCACCGTCTTGCCGCAGAATCGGGTCGCGGCGACGAACGCCGCCTTGCCCATCACCGCCTGGGCATAGCCGCCGAACAGCACATGGCGATGGCTGCATTGGTCGGGAAAGACCAATTCGACCATCCGCAACGGCGGCGGCGAGTCGGTCGCCCCGGCAGATTCCGCCGCCGGCAGCGGCGGAACCAGGGCGGCCGGATCGGCGGTGACGAGGTGGAACCGGCCCCGGCTGCACAGACGGCGCTGGCCGCTGTGCAGGCTTTCCGCCTCCAGATCGGTTTCCACCGTCAGGGAACGACGCCCGGTGCGCACGACCCGGCCGGTCACCTCGACGATCTCGCCGAGATGGGCCGGTACCGCGAAATCGATCTGATCGCACGAGGCGGTGACGAAATCGGTCAGGGCATGCCGCGCCGCGACGATATAGGCCAGCTTGTCCATGTAGGCCAAAGCCGCGCCCCCGAACAGGGTGCCATGGTGATTGGTTTCGCCGGGAAAGACCAGATCGATCAAGTGGGTTTCCTGGGCCATGATGCGAACCTCCGCGATGAGAGCGATGGACGGGACGAGGAACGAACGGGAGCGGCTCAGCCCAGGGCCTGTTTCATCCGGGCCATGTCGAGTTCTTTTTCCCACTTCGACACCACCAGGGTGGCGACGCCGTTACCGATGAAATTGGTCAGGGCGCGAGCCTCGGACATGAAGCGGTCGATGCCGAGGATCAGGGCCAAGCCGGCCACCGGCACGCTCGGCACCACCGCCAGCGTCGCCGCCAGGGTGATGAAACCAGCGCCGGTGACACCGGACGCGCCCTTCGAGGTCAGGATCGCCACGCCGAGCAGGGTCGCCTCCTGGCCGAGGGTCAGGTCGATGTCGAGCGCCTGGGCGACGAACAACGCCGCCATCGTCAGGTAGATGTTGGTGCCGTCGAGATTGAACGAATAGCCCGAGGGCACCACCAGCCCGACCACCGACTTCGAACAACCGAGCTTTTCGAGCTTGGCCATCAGCGGCACCAAAGCGGATTCCGACGAGGAGGTGCCGAGCACGGTCAGCAGTTCCTCCTTGATGTAGGCGATGAACTTGAAGATCGAGAACCCGGTGGCGCGCGCGATCAGCCCAAGCACGATCACGATGAACAGGAAACAGGTCAGGTAGAAGCTGCCCATCAGCGCCGCCAGCGGCTTCAGCGCGGCGATGCCGTACTTGCCGATGGTGAAGGCCATCGCCCCGCCGGCACCGACCGGCGCGAGCTTCATCACCGCGTTCATCATCGCGAAGAAGATGTGCGAGCATTCCTCGATGAAACGATGGACCCCGGCGCCCTTCTCGCCCATCCGGCTCATGGCGTAGCCGAACAGGATCGCCACCAGCAGCACCTGGAGCAGGTCGCCCCCGGCGGTGAAGGCGTCGAACAACGTCTTCGGGATGATGTGCAGGATGAAATCGACCGTGCTCTGTTCCTCGGCCAGCTTGGCGTATTTCGCCACCGCCTTGGCGTCGAGCTGGCTGGGATCGGCGTGGAAGCCGTCACCGGGCCGGATCAGCCACATCACCACCAGCCCGATGATCAGGGCCAGGGTCGAGACCACCTCGAAATACAGCAGCGCCTTGCCGCCGACCCGGCCGACCTTCTTCATGTCGCCGGCCCCGGCGATGCCCAGCACCACGGTGCAGAAGATCACCGGGCTGATCAGCATCTTGATCAGGGCGATGAAGCCGTCGCCCAGCGGCTTCAGGTTCACCCCCAACTGCGGCTCGAAATACCCCAGCGTGCCGCCAGAAATGATCGCAAGCAAAACCCAGAAATACAGATGCCGAGTCAACCGTTTCATCAACCTTGTCCTTGACGTGAAGGGAACGTGGCCGGGTCAGGCCGCGCGTTCGATCTCAACCCCGGCGCTGGCAGCGCCGGCGAGGGCGTGGGGCTTTTCCACCCGGACCCGGACCCGCCGGACCCGGGGATCCTCCAGGCTCATTTCCGCGATCCTGTCGGCCAGGGTCTCGACCAGATGCAGGTGACCGGCCTCGACGATGGCGCGGATCCGCTGGGCCATCTGCTCGTAACAGACCACATTGGCCAGATCGTCGCGCAAATCGTCCACCGGGGCGCAGACGGCGAGATCCAGGCTGATCCGCACCGGCTGGGGCCGCTGCTTTTCCTCGGCCAGCACGCCGATGCAGGCCTCCAGTTCCAGATCGTGAATGAAGACATGCCGCAGCCGACGCTCGGCAATCGCCAGGGGAAACCAGTGAGAGAGAAACATGACATCCTTTCCGGAACAAAAATGATCCCGCCCGCGACAAGTCCGGCCTTCCCGCCGCCAGAGAGGAACGCGACGGGCGACGGGAAGATCGGCCCCGGCCCCGTTTGGCCGCACCGGGACGGGGGAAACCATCCCCGTTAATCCCCCCACCGCGTCACGGCGGAAAGCACACCGCCCCGCGCCGACCACCGGCCGGACGGGGGAAGAATCGGCGCGGCATCGCCGTGCGATGGAGCGACCAGGGGCGCGGTCGAGGCGGGAAGGCGGCCGATCGCCTCAATCGACGCCAACAGCGGGAGGTCAAAGCCGATCAGGTAGCCGGCGGGCGCGGTGAACAGGGCCGGGGTGGGGAGACGCCCGGTCTCCTCCCGCATGGTCCGCTCCAACGCCTCCGCCAGGTCGAGCCATCGGCGGTCCTGGCGCAGAGCGGCGACCGCGTGCAACGACCGTTTCAGCGGGGAAAGCCGGTCCTCGCCACCCGTCACGATGTCGGGGGCGAATCCCGGCAGCGGACGCCCCACCGCCAACGCTGCGCGCAACCAATCGGCGGCGCGGGCCGGATCGCCGATCTCCAGCATCATCCGCATCACCGCCCCGGCGCCGCCATCGGCCGCTCCGTGCGCCAGCGCGGCCAGCGCCGCCGCCGGGCCGGCACGGTCCGGCCGGGAGGGGGGCCGCTCCGCGCCGGCGGACAGGATCAGCCCGCATTCAAGACAACGAGCGATCGCTGCCGGCGGACGAACGCCGAAGCACATCCACAGGAAATTCTCGACCAGCCCCAGCGCCGGGTCGGAAGGCAGGCGGCCGAGGCCACGGCGGCGGCGATGATCGAACGCCACCACTGCCGGCAGTTGGGCCAGCAGCGACAGCGCGATGTCCGGGTGGGCATGGTCGTCGCCCGCCGCCTCGGCCAGGCAGAGAGCGTTGATCGCGGCGGCCACCACCTCGATCGGGGAACACGACCCGGGCAACCGGCCCAGCCGCGCCAGCAATCCCCGCCCCAATTGGCGCCGTGCCCGTTCCTGGGCCATGAAGCGGCGGCCCTGGTCGGCGTCAGGCAGAGCCCCAAACCAGATCAGGTGGGCGACCGCCTCGAAACGGCATCCAGCGGCCAGTTCCGCCACCGCGTGGCCCCGACAGGTCCCTGCCTCGCTGTCTTCGATCACTCCGGCCCGCCCCTGGTTAAGTGGTCTTGTTTGACGGAAGGCGGCCACCCGGTCATCGACAGGGGCCCGCAAGCGAAGTCAGAGGGGGGACACAACGGTTCCGGCATCGAACCGGCGGCCCTCCCGGGGGCACAGCAGATCGTGCAGACGGGCGCGCGGCTGCATCCGCTCGATGACGCTGGCCTGACTGCCCTCGATCTGGATCGTCTTCAGCCCGACCTCGGCCGAGGCCATCGCCAGCCGCAGCAGGGTGGCCGGATAGATCACTATGTTGATGCCGAGATTGCGCAGGGTCCGGGCGGTCAGCAGCTTCGCGGGAGCGAATTCGGCCATGCTGGCCAGCAACGGCGTATCGGGCAGGGCGCGGCGGAACGCCTCGAACCCGCGTTCGTCGGCCACCGCCTCGGCGAAGATCAGGTCGGCTCCGACATCGCGATAGGCCTTGGCCCGCGCGATCGCCGCGTTGAGCCCCTCGCCCGCGCTGGCATCGGTGCGGGCGCACAGCACGAAATCGGCATCGCGCCGGGCCTCGACCGCCGCCGAAATCCGTCGCACCATCGCTACGGTTTCCACCACCCCGGTCTGGTCGAACCGGCCGCCACAGCCGGGATCGGGCCGATCGGCGATAAAACAGCCGGCGAAACCGAGATCCTCCAGCATGCCTAGAGTACGGGCGGCGTTGATCGGGGCGCCGAAACCGTCCTCGACGTCGATCAGGCTGGGCAGGTCGGTGGCGCGGGCGATCTGATGGCCGCGCCCGGCCACCTCGTCCAGGGGGGTGAAGCCGGGATCGGGCAGACCAAGCTCGGCCGACAGCACGGCGCCGGAGAGGTAGATTCCGTCGAACCCCTCGTCCTCGATCAACCGCGCCGCCAGCGGGGAAAAGGCACCGGGGACGCGCAGCAATTGGCCCGAGGCGAGGCCGGCGCGAAAGGCGCGGCGCTTGTCGCTGGCGGTCAAGGGGACAGGCGGCATCGGAAAATCCTCGCGGGAAGGGTCGCGCCGGGGCGGGACGGATCGATGGGACAAGTCAGGCGGCGGCGGGCGGGAGCGAGTCCAGCGGCACCGGCCGGCCGGCGGCATCGACCGTGACCATCACAAAATGCCCGGTCACCGCCACCCGCCGGTCCGGCCCGGCCGGCGATTCGACATGCATCTCGACGGCGACGCCGAGCGAGGTCCGGCCGGTGCGCTCGACCCGGGCCACCAGTTCGACCATCTGGCCGACCCGGACCGGGGCGTGAAAGTCGACCCGTTCCGAGGCGGCCATCACCACCGGATGACGGACGAAACGACTGGCGGCGACGAAGGCCGCCTTGCCCATCAGGGCCAGGGCAGTGCCGCCGAACAGCGTGCCATAATGATTGGCCTGTTCTGGAAAGATCATCTCCACGAACCGGCTTTCGTTTTCTGCCGTCACGGTTCCGCTCCGTCAGGGGGAAGACTGAAATGCGGCCCCTTGTCGGCACCGCGATGATTTGCAATCCTACGCGCAGATTTCGGCATGGAAACGCCTAAAAAAGCGCATAATTGCAAGCATCGGCGGGCCATTTTGCGAATTTTTGCGAAGGACTCGAATGAAAAAAGCGTTCATTGGCCCCCGTATCCAGCGCCTGCGCGAGGATCTCGGCCTCAATCAAGCGGAACTGGCCCGCAGACTTGGCCTGTCGGCCAGCTACCTCAACCAGATCGAACACAACCAGCGGCCGCTGACGGCGACGGTGCTGGCACGGATCAACGCCACCCTCGGCGTCGAGCTACAGTTGTTCACCGAAGAAGAGCAAGCCCGGCTGGTGGCCGATCTGCGCGAGGTCCTGGGAGAAAATGGCGGCGAGGAGGCGATTCCGCTCGGTGACATCAAAAGCCTGGCCACCAACATGCCACGCATCGGCCGCGCCCTGGTGGCATTGCACCGCCGGTCCCAGGCGGCGGAAGAACGACTGGCGGCGCTGGCGGCGCCGCCCGGCATACCCGGCGGCGCCGCGCCGACACGGCGACCGATGCCCTATGAGGAGGTGCGCGACTTTTTCTATCACCGCCACAATTATGTCGCCGAACTGGATGAGGCGGCGGAACGGCTAGTCGCCCGCGAAGGGTTGACACCAGGAGCAATGGAATCCGGGCTGGAGCAACTGCTGCGCACCCGCTACGGCGTCACCACGACCTGGGCCGAGACGGACGGGACCAGTCTCAACCGAAGCTACGACGCGGAGCGCCGCGTGCTGAGCCTATCCCGCGCCCTATCCTCAGGCCAGCGCGCCTTTCAGCTGGCAACCCAGTTGGCTTTCCTCGATCAGGCCGCCCTAATCGACCGGCTCATCGAATGCCCACAGCTCCCAGGCCCGGAATCCCGCGCCCTGGCCCGGATCGGTCTGGCGAATTATTTCGCCGGCGCGGTGTTGCTGCCCTACACCCCCTTCCTCGCCGCCACGGAAACGCTTTCCTATGACATCGACCTGCTCGGCCTGCGCTTCGGGGTCGGGTTCGAGACGGTGTGCCATCGCCTATCCACCTTGCAGCGCGCAGAAGCACGCGGAGTGCCGTTCTTTTTCGTCCGGGTCGATCGCGCCGGCAACATCTCGAAACGCCAGTCGGCGACCGATTTCCACTTCTCACGGGTCGGCGGCACCTGTCCGCTCTGGAACGTCTACGAGGCCTTCGCCCATCCCGGCCGGATCGTCACCCAGATGGCGGCGATGCCCGACGGCCGGACCTATCTGTGGATCGCCCGCACCGTCGATCACAGCCGTAGCGGCTATGGCACCCCGGGCAAGACCTTCGCCATCGGTCTCGGCTGCGACCTGCGTCACGCCGGCAAGCTGGTCTATGCGCGCGGCCTCGATCTGGCTCACCCCGAGGCGGCGATGCCGATCGGCGCCGGCTGCAAGGTGTGCGACCGCCCGTCCTGCCCCCAGCGCGCCTTCCCCCCGCTCGGCCGTGCGGTGCGCATCGACGAGCACCACAGCGCGTTCGATCCCTATCCCGCCCGCTAGCCCTCCCTCATGCCACACCGGGAACGGCAGCATCATCCCAACCGGGGGAGAATCTATTAGATGACAAAAAATCGCGACAATGATACAAGATGTCGCGCTACGGTTCTTCGCGGCCCAGGCCCGAAGCTAAGAGAGAAGCCGGTGTGAAACCGGCGCTGCCCCCGCAACTGTCAGCGGCGAGCGCTCTCCGTCAACGCCACTGGGTTTTCCCGGGAAGGCCGGAAAAAGCGCGATGATCCGCGAGCCAGGAGACCTGCCGCAGCGTTGAAGATCGTCCGCGGGCGGGGTGTCCCGGAGGGTGGCAGATCCGGTGGCGACGCTCATCCGTTCGTCCCGAGTCCGTGCCCCTGTCTTTGCCCCCGCCGCCGCAAAACAGGAGACCGACCGTGACCACCGATATTGCCGCCCCCATCCCCGCCACCGACGGCATCACCCTGTCCGATGACGAACGCCAGCCCTGCGAGATCTGGACTCGGGTGATGGGCTATCACCGCCCGCTCGCCTCGTTCAACCAGGGCAAGCAGAGCGAGTTCGCCGAACGCCGCTATTTCGTCGAAACCTGCCCGGCCGCCTGCCGCGACGGGGACCAAGCCCAACGATAAGCCGGCGCGGCGGCGGCAGGATGCCGCCGCCGCCGTTGTTACCCGGCCAGCGCAGCGACGTCGCGGAAGGCCGGGATCTGGTCGAAGTTCATGGTGCGGTAGATCTCGCCGGCGCGGGCCGCGACCGCCGCCACCTGCTCCAGATATTCCGCCGGGGTCGGAATCCGCCCGAGCAGAGCGCAGACCGCCGCCAGTTCCGCCGAGCCGAGATAGACCTGAGTATCCAGGCCCAAGCGGTTGGGGAAATTGCGGGTCGAGGTCGACATCGCGGTCGCGCCTTTGCGGATCTGGGCCTGATTGCCCATGCACAACGAGCAACCGGGCAGTTCCATCCGCGCCCCGGCCCGACCGAGGATGCCGTAATAGCCTTCCTCATTCAGGATCATCGCATCCATCTTGGTCGGCGGCGCCACCCACAGCCGGGTCGGCAGATCGGTCTTGCCCTCCAGCACCCGGCCAGCGGCGCGGAAGTGACCGATATTGGCCATGCAGGAGCCGATGAACACTTCATCGATCTTGGCCCCGGCCACTTCAGACAGGATTTTAACATCATCCGGGTCGTTCGGGCAGGCGACGATCGGTTCCTTGATCTGGTCGATATCGATCTCGATCACCGCCGCGTAATCGGCGTTGGCGTCGGGGGCCAGCAACTGGGGATCGGCGATCCAGGCTTCCATCGCCTTGATGCGGCGTTCGAGGGCGCGGCGATCCTGATAGCCCTCGGCGATCATCCACTTCATCAGGGTGATGTTCGAGCGCATGTATTCGATGATCGGCGCCGGGCCGAGATGGACGGTGCAGCCGGCGGCGGAACGCTCGGCCGAGGCGTCGCTCAGTTCGAACGCCTGTTCCACCTTCAGATCGGGCAGACCCTCGATTTCGAGAATCCGGCCGGAGAAGACGTTCTTCTTGCCCTTCTTCTCGACCGTCAGCAGGCCCTGACGGATCGCATAGAGCGGAATCGCATTGACCAGATCGCGCAAGGTGACGCCGGGCTGGAGGCTGCCCTTGAAGCGCACCAGCACGCTTTCCGGCATGTCGAGCGGCATCACCCCGGTGGCGGCAGCGAAGGCGACCAGACCCGAGCCAGCCGGGAAGGACAGGCCGATCGGGAAGCGGGTGTGGGAATCGCCGCCGGTGCCGACGGTGTCGGGCAGCAGCAGGCGGTTGAGCCAGGAATGGATCACCCCGTCACCCGGCCGCAGGGCGAGGCCGCCCCGGGTCGAGATGAAGCCGGGCAGCTCGTGGTGGGTCTTGATGTCCACCGGCTTGGGATAAGCGGCGGTGTGGCAGAACGACTGCATCACCATGTCGGCGGAGAAGCCGAGACAGGCCAGATCCTTCAGCTCGTCACGGGTCATCGGCCCGGTGGTGTCCTGCGAGCCGACGGTGGTCATCCGGGGTTCGCAATAGGTGCCGGGGCGCATCCCCTGCCCTTCCGGCAGGCCGCAGGCGCGGCCGACGATCTTCTGGGCCAGGGAGAAGCCCTTGCCATTGCCCTTCGGCACGGCGGGCAGGCGGAACAGGGTGCTGGCGGGCAGGCCGAGCGCGTCGCGGGCCTTGGCGGTCAGCCCCCGGCCGATGATCAGCGGAATCCGGCCGCCGGCGCGGACCTCGTCGAAGATCACCTCGGACTTGACCTGGAAGCTGGCGACCACCGCGCCATTCTTCAGCGCCTTGCCCTCATAGGGGCGCAGCTCGATCACGTCGCCGGTCTCGAACGCCGAAACGTCGAGTTCGATCGGCAGGGCGCCGGCATCTTCCATCGTGTTGTAGAAAATCGGGGCAATTTTGCTGCCGAGGCAGACGCCACCGAACCTTTTGTTGGGGACATAGGGGATATCGGCCCCGGTCCACCACAGCACCGAATTGGTCGCCGATTTGCGCGAGGAGCCGGTGCCGACCACATCGCCGACAT
>Ga0209373_10001549_pt1 | contig 26305 bp, 25 predicted proteins | sample Higcelweek5metaG_FD_187173 | JGI IMG/M metagenome (GOLD analysis project Ga0209373, IMG submission 187173) | Freshwater pond sediment microbial communities from the University of Edinburgh, under environmental carbon perturbations - High... | ecosystem: Environmental > Aquatic > Freshwater >... | reverse complement strand
TCAATTGCCCAGGCTGGACTTTCGGTGTTGATTTTTGCATTTGGTTTTACTTGAACGTCTTTATATTTATCTAAGAAATAACTGTCGATGTATTCCACCATATCTGTTCGAACTTGGTTAGAAGCATCGATTTTACGTTTTAAATCTAAAGCTGCAACTGGATCAATATTTGGATCACGAACGATATCTTCATAATGCCATTGTACTGTATCTACCCAGTTTTTTGCAAACAACAAATATTCAATAGTCCCTTTTTCGAAAGGATTTACAACTGGTTGATACACATCGTCAATAATGTGATATGTTTTGATACTTTTTTCAAAAATGGGAAATGCAAATTCAGCAAACATAATTATAGCTTTAAAATTGATACAAAAATAGCGATTTTTTGTACTTTTATCCTGAATTACAAAAAATAAAATCGATGCACATTCATTATATCTCAGAACAAAACAGTATTCTTAATCATTTTTTAGCGCAAATTCGTGATGTGAACATCCAAAAAGACAGCATGCGTTTTAGAAAAAATATTGAGCGTATTGGAGAAATAATGGCTTATGAATTAAGTAAAACGCTTGATTACAAAGAAATTGATGTGCAAACACCACTTGGTATTAAACACACGACAACCATTGCGGAACCAGTAGTTTTATGTTCGATTCTTCGTGCAGGTTTAGCTTTACATCAGGGCTTTATGAGCTTTTTTGATAATGCAGAAAACGGATTTGTTTCGGCTTATCGTCATCATTATGATAACGATGATAAGTTTGAAATTTTGGTGGAATATCAAGCAGCGCCCTCTTTTGAAGGAAAAAATTTGATATTAATTGATCCGATGTTAGCTACTGGACAATCGTTAGTGGCGGTTTTACATAAATTGCATTTAGAACACCAACCTAAAGAAATTCATATTGCTGTTGTGATTGCAACTCCAGAAGGTATTCAGTATTTAGAAGAGAATGTCCCTGAAAATTGTCATTTGTGGGTAGCGGCTTTAGATGAAAAATTGAATGAGCACAATTATATCGTTCCTGGTTTAGGTGATGCGGGAGATTTGGCTTACGGAATTAAATTATAATTGCATTATAAAGAAGAAAACACCAAAAGCCAATAAAGAATAAACAACGATTTCTTTTACCCAATTATTTTCAATTTTTTCGATAAAATTAGCTCCTATGATTGCCAACGGTGCAAAACAAAAAGCTAAACTTCCATTATTCTTATTTGCCGAAAGCACATAAATTCCAACCCCTAAAATAAAAGAAAATAAAATGGTTTTGTGGGAAGATTGCATGTTCAATGCCTTATTAGGAATATCAAAAACATGCAAAACAAAGGCAAATAAACTTATTGAGGTAAAAACCGCCAAAGCAATTCGTTGATAAACATTATCGAAATAATAAAAATCAAAACTAATGTACGTTTTGCTCAATAACGTACTCATTAGGCTATTATCTAATAAGCTATTTGCAAGAAAAAATAAGATTGTTACGGCAAGCAATGCAATAAAAGGAATAATCCAGTTTCGATAATCTTTAGAAACGTGGAGAATAATCGCAATGAAAACTAAAACAATATAAAAAATACTCCAAAAGTGAAATAATGCGGCTAAAAGAATCCAAAATGAAGCGTCAAAAATTTTCTCTTTAGTGGATAAAAGAGACTTTAACGAAATTAATCTTCGCAAAGCCAATAGCAATAAAAAATTTGAAATTATAATATTCTTGTTCTGAAACATAGAAGAGAAAAAAAGCAAGAAAACAAAAAACAACAATAACGCGTAATTATTTCCTTTAGTCAAACCATTCTTCAACGCAATAAAGTTGGTTAAAAAAACAGAACCCAAAACCAACAGAAACAAACCAAGCTCTTCGGCATAATAAACCCACGTAGCATCAGCGGAAGCAGTCGAAATAGTCTTTAAAATAAAGAACACTAACGACAAAATTCCGATAACTAAATAATTAAATGGTCTTGTTTTACTAAAAACACTTGCTATCATGCGAATATTTTATATTTTTGTGGTGTAAATATAATACTTTATCAAAATGAAATCATTTTTTGAAGGAATACAATCACTTTTCGTAGATTTTTTATTCTTACCAATGGATTGGTTAAGAGAACTTGAATTAACTAACTGGTGGACTGCAAATATTATCAATTGGGTATTTATTCTTATTTGTTGTGGTGCAATGACATATTGGATTAAGCAATTGAACATCTTCAATGCAAATAAAGAAGATGAGCAAGATACAACTGCACACTCATTTTTAAAATAATCTTAAGATATTAGCAAGGATTATAAATCCTTACCAATATCTCTTCTAAAATACATCTTATCAAATTGTAGCTTTGCTATACTTTGATAAGATTTTTTTATGGCTTCCTGAAAGTCATTTCCGTAAGAAGTTACCGCAATTACACGACCTCCATTTGTCACAACTTTTCCGTTTTCTAATTTTGTTCCGGCATGAAATAGAATAGAATCGGTGATGTTTTCCAATCCAAAAATTTCTTTTCCTTTTTCATACTCTTCTGGATAACCGCCTGAAACAACCATGATAGTCGTAGCTGCTCTTTCATCTATTTCCAATGTGATTTTCTCTAATTCTTGGTTTCCAATCGCTTCAAAAATTTCAACTAAATCACTTTTTAATCTTGGCATTACAACCTCCGTTTCTGGATCTCCCATACGAACGTTGTATTCGATAACCATTGGTTCACCTTTCACGTTGATTAATCCAATGAAAACAAATCCTTTATATTCGATTCCGTCTTTTTGTAAACCTGCAATGGTTGGTTTTACAATTCGAGTTTCAATTTTTTCTAATAAAACTGCATCTGCAAATGGAACCGGAGATACCGCACCCATTCCACCTGTGTTTAATCCAGTATCACCTTCTCCGATTCGTTTGTAATCTTTTGCTGTTGGTAATACTTTATATGATTTTCCATCAGTTAAAACGAAACAACTTAATTCGATTCCGTCTAAAAATTCTTCGATAACTACTTTTGAACTCGCTTCTCCAAATTTAGCTCCCACTAACATATTTCGTAACTCCGTTTTAGCTTCTTCTAAATCAGATAAGATTAAAACCCCTTTTCCAGCAGCTAATCCGTCTGCTTTTAAAACGTATGGAGCTTCTAAAGTTTCTAAAAACGTACAACCTTTTTCAACTGTTTCTTTAGTAAAACTTTCGTAACGAGCCGTTGGAATGTTGTGTTTTACTAAAAATTCTTTGGCAAATTCTTTACTTCCTTCTAATTGTGCACCCACTTTTGATGGTCCAATTACTGGAATATGATTAATTTCTGCATCATTTTTAAAGAAATCATAAATTCCTAAAACCAATGGATCCTCTGGTCCTACGACAACCATTTCTACTTTTTCTTGTAAAACAAAAGCTTTAACGGCATCAAAATTATTTGGATTTAAAGCTACATTTTTTGCTATCGATGCTGTCCCTGCATTTCCAGGCGCAACAAAAAGAGAAGTACATTTTGAAGATTGTAGCATTTTCCAAGCCAGTGCGTGTTCGCGACCGCCAGAACCAAGTAGTAAAATAGTCATTTTGTGTGTTGTTATGTTGTTTGGCAAAAGTACTATTTCTTAAGAAGAAAGAAAAAAGAAAAAAGAAGAAAGATTATTTTCAGATTTATTACTTTTGGATAAATTCCAACGAATGTTCAACTTGTTTCATCTTTCTTTAAAAATAAGCGGTTTTCCTATTGCGAAAGCTCAGTCTGATTTTGAGAAAATTCTACAAATTTCGGAAGCAGATTATCCCGATTATCTCGAAACTAAAAAGCGAGAAATTGTGGAATTTCATTTGAAAAATAACACTTTTTATCAGAATTTAGTTGGAAAAGACAGCTTTGAAAATTGGAATGATTTACCCGTTCTGACCAAAAAAGATTTACAAAAACCGTTAAAAGATCGGCTTTCAAAAGGCTATTCCGAAAAAACGGTTTTCGTGAATAAAACTTCGGGTTCGAGTGGTGATCCATTTGTGTTTGCTAAGGATAAAGAAGCGCATGCGATTACTTGGGCTTCGATAATTCATCGTTTTAGTTGGTATGGCGTTGATTTCAATTCGTCGTATCAAGCAAGATTTTATGGTATTCCATTGGATTTTATTGGATACAAAAAAGAACGTTTAAAGGACTTTTTAAGCAAAAGGTATCGTTTCCCAATTTTTGATTTATCGGATACGATTTTAGATGGTGTTTTGGAACATTTTAAAACCAAAAAGTTTGATTACATCAATGGTTACACAAGTTCAATTGTGCTTTTTGGAAAATATTTGCAAGCGCGAAACATCATTTTAACCGATGTTTGTCCAACGTTGAAAGTTTGCATGGTGACTTCGGAAATGTTGTTTGAAGAAGATAAAATTTTATTGGAAAAACATTTAGGAATTCCTGTTGTGAATGAATATGGTGCTTCGGAATTGGATTTAATTGCTTTTCAAAATCCGAAAGACGAATGGCAAGTGAATGCAGAAACCTTATTCGTGGAAATTTTAGATGAAAATAACCAAGTTGTTCCATACGGAAAAGAAGGAAAAGTAGTGATTACTTCGTTGTATAACAAAGCGCATCCGTTTATTCGTTATGAAATTGGCGATGTTGGAATTTTAGATGAAAAAAGCACATTGAAAAAACCAATCCTTAAAAAGTTAATTGGCCGAACAAGTGATGTCGCAATTTTACCTAGTGGAAAAAAATCGCCAGGATTAACCTTTTACTACGTAACCAAAAGTATTATTGAAGACGATGGAAACGTAAAAGAATTCATTGTACGCCAAACGAAATTAGATAGTTTTGAGATTGATTATGTGAGTTCTGTGGAATTATCATTGGAACAAATTCAAGAAATTGAAAAAGCTATTGCGAAATATTTAGAACCAGGATTGCATTTTACTTACAACCGAAAAGCAGTTTTAGAACGCACCAAAAGAGGAAAATTAAAGCAATTTCAGTCAATACTTTAATTTCTATACTTCATAAAACCTCTATACATCCAATGTAACATATAATATGCCGATTGAAAAACATTCAAGTTTTCAACTTGTCTATAAAATTGCCATTGGTATTTGATTAAATCCGATTTTTTTCTAGAAAGCGAATTTTCTCTAATTCTATAAATAGCTTGTGTTTCCTGAATTCCGTATGCGAATGGAATGACTTTTAAATAGTTCAACCACAATCCCATATCTTGACGTTTACGGATTAATGGCATATACTTTTTACCTAACTTTTTAATGTCTAAAAAAGCAGTTAAACAACTTATGGAATTAGATTTTAGAATATCGGTATACGAAACTTTATTGGGAACAATAAAATCAGAATACACAAATTCTAATTGTTCATTGGCTCTTCTGTAAGATGAAAACACGAATGGAATTCCAGTTTCGTTAATGGTTTTAATGTTGTTTTCGATGAAAGTTGGAAACCAGATATCATCGGCATCAATGAAAGTCATGTAATCTCCTGACGCTTTTTCAATTCCGGTATTTCGAGCCACAGCTGGTCCTGAATTTTGATTTAATTTATGAAATTGAATTCGATTGTCATTTTGGATTATAGATAAAACTACACTTTCCGTTTCATCAGAAGAACCATCATCTACAATAATCATTTCCCAATTTTGATAAGTTTGATTTTGTACTGATTGAATGGTTTCCGCAATAAATTTTGCCGAATTATAAGAAGGAGTAATTATGGAAACTAAAGAGTTCATTAGTAGGCTTTTTTCTCGCCTTTTATGGCATTTACTATAGTAGCAAAAATAATTTTAACATCTAATAAAAGTGACCAGTTTTCTAAATAGAAGATGTCATATTTTACTCTATTAATAATATCTTTTTCTGTTTCAACTTCGCCTCTAAATCCGTTGGTTTGAGCTAATCCTGTTATACCTGGTTTTATAAAATGTCGTACCATAAATTTATCAACGCTTTTTGCGTACATTTCTGTGTGACTTACCATGTGAGGTCTTGGTCCAACTACCGACATATCTCCTAACAAAACATTAAAAAACTGAGGCAATTCATCAATACTTGTTTTACGAATAAACTTACCAACTCTTGTAATTCTTGGGTCGTTTTTTTGTACTTGTTCTAAATCTGCTATTGGATTTAAATGCATAGAACGGAATTTATAACAATAGAATTCTTCGTAATTTAATCCATTTCTTTTTTGTTTGAAAAAAATTGGTCCTTTTGATTCTAACAAAATAAGGATTGCAATTAATGGGGTTAACCAAGAAAGCAAACAAACAATTATTATTAAAGAAAAAACAACATCAAAAACACGCTTTAATCGTTTATTTACTTCCTTATCCAAAGGAATTTTTCTTAACGAAATAATTGGAATATAATCATAATATTCAACAGCTAAATTTCTTAAAAAGGTGTTTTTACTGTCGGGTAAAAATTTTATTGTTTTTAAATTATTGTCAGAAAAATGAATTAAATTATTAATTTCTCTATTTGTAAGCGTACTTATTGAAGCGTATATTTCATCAATTTTATGTTCAATAACATAATTTTTACATTCTCCTAATTCGGTTTTCTTATTTTTTTTTAAATCAAAAACATGGTTTAAATTATATCCATAATCGGGATTGTTTGTGAAAAAATCTTTTAATTCGTCAACGCTTTTTCCGTTACCAATAATGATTACATTTCTGTGATTTCCTCCATATAAAAGACGATATTTTTTTAACAGAAAGAAAATTGAAAATTTTAAAAACCCTACTGAAATAAACGAACAAAGAATATAAAATCCAACTTCATCTGTGGTTACATATTTATACTTATAACCTACATAAGCAAATGTTATTAAACTAATAAAAAAGAATTGCTTTAATAATTTACCTAAAATTTGAAAACCTTTACTGTATCTATACACTTCATAATAACCTGAATAATAAGATATTATTAGCCAAAATATAGTCAAAATGGCATGATAACCAAAATTACTCATAGCAGACCTCATACATAATAATACTAGTAGATTTACGATTAATAAGTCTAAAAATATTATTATGGGTCTAATGTAAACTGAGTATCTTCCGGTTTTGTTTTTCAATTAATGAATGTATTTTGTAAAATCTTTATGCTCTTCTTTTAACAATTCTTCAGACGAAAGTGTCTTAAAATAATCATACGTAATTTTCATGCCTTCGGATCTTGACACTTTTGCTTCCCAACCTAAAATTTCTTTTGCTTTGGTTGTATCTGGTTGTCTTTGCATAGGGTCGTTAATTGGAAGTGGATGATACACTACTTTTTGATTAGTCCCAGTTAGTTTAATGATTTCTTCGGCAAAATCTTTAATGGTGATTTCGTCTGGATTTCCAATATTAACAGGTAAATGGTAATCAGAATGTAATAATCTAAAAATTCCTTCTACTTGATCGTCAACATAACAGAATGATCGTGTTTGGCTTCCGTCGCCAAAAATGGTTAAATCTTCACCTCGAAGCGCTTGCCCGATGAATGCAGGAATTACACGACCATCATTTAGTCGCATTCTTGGTCCGTATGTATTAAAAATACGCACAATTCTGGTTTCTACACCATGAAACGTGTGATAAGCCATCGTTATCGATTCTTGAAAACGCTTAGCTTCATCATAAACACCTCTTGGGCCAATTGTATTTACGTTTCCATAATATTCTTCTGTTTGTGGGTGAACCAATGGATCACCATATACTTCAGATGTAGAAGCTATAAGAATTCTTGCTTTTTTCACACGTGCCAAACCTAATAAATTATGTGTTCCAAGTGAACCCACTTTTAAGGTTTGGATTGGGATCTTTAGATAATCGATTGGACTTGCTGGAGAAGCAAAATGTAAAATATAATCTAATTTGCCTGGAACATGAACGAACTTGGTAATATCATGGTGATAAAATTCGAAGTTTTCATCTTTAAAAAGATGTTCAATATTTTTTAAATCTCCAGTAATTAAATTATCCATTCCGATAACGAAATAACCTTCTTTAATGAATCTATCGCAAAGATGTGAGCCAAGAAAACCTGCTGCACCTGTAATTAGTATTCTTTTCATTTTATTTTTTTTCTAATCGGTAATCCGCTTTCATATTATAAAGACAATAAAAAAGCATAAAAAACAATACTCCTCTTTGTCTCCACAAGAAAGATTCTGTCAAAAATAAGCTTATCATTAAGATTGCAAAAGCAATATGTATAAAATCTTTTGTAGCAAATGCTTTTTTTGTGTTTATAAACAAAATAACAAGTAATAACAAAAATCCGATTACGCCTAGCTCAGCAAAATTTTGCACATATTGATTATGAAAATTGAATTTTCCGTAACCAGGGTAAAGATTATAATACTTTTCTTTTTCTAATAATTTATTCAACGAAGCATTTAATCCAAATCCCTTCCAAAAGATTGCGTCTTCTTCCAAAAACTCCGTAAACATTCTAATTTGGTATACACGAAAAGAAGTTCCTGGAAAAAAATCATTATGGGTAAATTTTTCATTATTCCAAGCTTCATAAATGCTTATATTATTAACTCCTACTTCATTGTTTACTTTTACATTATGTGATAAACTTTTCTCAGTATTACTAGTAAATTCAATTAAAAAACGCTCTTTAATTTTTCCAAATGATATGACTACAGCTAAAACTAGTAACAAAATAGTCAAATTTCGTAAACGAAGACGATTGGCTACTTTTGAATAGAAAAAAATCTGAATTAGGATTAATAAAACAAAGATTAAAATGATGTTTTTAGACGATAATAAAATTACAAAAACAAACAATAAAAGAATAAATAATTGTTCCCATTTCGTTTTATGTTCTTTAATAAAAAAATAAAAAAACGCAACAGCAACATAAACCGAAACATGAATAGCATTTAATAATCTTGGAACTAATCCAGTATCGGTATCATTATCTGGACCATGATAAAAGAAAACACTAGTTTCATTTGTAAGTACATATCGAATGAAAGCACGAATTATAAAAAATACTACATAAAGCAACATTACATAACTGTAATATTTTAAAATCTTATCTTTTTGTTCTCTTGTAAAAGTAGGAATAATCATAAAAGCCACTGGAACAAGAAACAAAGCAATTTCTTTTGGAATTGCACTTAAAGTTCTTTTAACATCAATTGACCAGAAATAGGAAGTACTCATCCATGCAAACAACAAAATAGGAACTAAATAAACTAAGGAAAATGATAACTTATTTTTTCCAATGTAAAAAAGTGCTGAAATAAAAAAAACGCCCAATAAAATATTGTTGATTGCCATAGAAATTGGCAACGTAATTAACAATAATACAAAAGGAATAAACGCTTTGTTTTGCTTATTTTCTTCTAGAAGATTCTTCCAAACATTGCTTAAAAAGCTGTAAATATTGCTCATTTATTTTTTCCCAATTAAAAGTTGACGCTATTGCAGCATAGTTATTTTCTACGAATTGCAAGTTATCAATTTTTTTGACAGTATTTAAGATTTTTTTAACCTCTTCTGCGTTGGAAAAATAACACGCATTATCCTTCAAAACACCTTTATTAAAATCATTGTTGTGAGCTGCGATTAATGCTTTAGATGCCATGGCTTCTAATAAAGATGGATTTGTTCCTCCAACAGTATGCCCATGAAAATAAATATTAGAATAATAGCGCAAATTATTAAGATGATCTAAGTTATAAACCGCTCCTAAAAACAGAATATTAGAATAGGCTTCGAATTTATTTTTTAGATAAGTTCCATATTTAGTATTGTGATTTCCAATTACTAAAATTGGTTTTTTAACCTCCGCTATGGCAACTCCTTCTAACACCATGTCCAAATTATTTTCAGGCTCAAAACGCGCCATTATCATGTTGAAATTTTCTTTTTCAACTTGATATTCCTTTAAAATTTCTGGGATTGGATTATTGAAATTATGAGCTCCGTAGGCAATATAAGTACTTTCTTTTTGATATTTTTCTTGAATATACTTTTGAATTCCTATAGAATCTGCAATCAAAAAGTCGCTTTTTTTAATTGCTAATCTTTCGGCAACTTGAAGTGCTTTTTGTACTTTTTTAGAATATTTAGTTCGTTTCCATTCTAAACCATCCATATTGGTAATAACAATTGCGTTTTTCGGATGAAGTGAATACCAAACTGAACTACTCGTGTATCCTAACTGAAGAATAATATCGAAGTTTCTTTTTCGAGCGTCTAAAATGCAATTTAAATCATAAATGAACTGACCTACGGTTCCTATTTTGTTTTCAGGGTCGTAGCAATGTATGATTTTAACACTTTTGAATTCTGTTTCTTTGTATGGATGGCTGTGGGAATTGTAAACGTACACTTCATGTCCTTGACCCGCAGCATAAGTAGCAAAAAATTCAGCGAATTGTTCAAAACCACCATAATGGTTAGGGATTCCTCGAGTACCTAAAATTCCAATTTTCATTTCGATTTATTATAAACTAAATCAACTTCATTTTGACTTGACAATTATATTACTTTAAAAATGATTCTATTATTTTTTCAATTGAATTTGAATTAATATCTTTATTTTCAATTAATTTATCAAGCTTTAAAGTAGAACCAATTAAAGATTTAACTTCATCTTTTCTAACAAAATTAGGATTTATTTGAATATTAATATTGTGGTTTGATTTTTCTTTGAAAACTTCAATAATTTGACTTAATGAATGTACTCTTCCTGAAGCAATATTTACAATTTCTGAATTAATATCTGATCCCATTAATTTATAGTAAACGTCACAAACATATTCAATAGAATTATATTCTCTAAAAACATCTAAATTACCCAATTCTAAGGTTTTTTCTCTGTTCTTAAAAGCTTTCGCAATTTTTGGAATTACAAATTGTTCTCCATGACCAGGAGCTGTGTAATTAAATGGCCTAGTAATAATAATGGGTAACTCTTGAAAATATGTTTTCCCAATTTGTTCCATAGCATATTTACTAATACCATAATGATTTATAGGATTAGGACATAATTCTTCACTTAAAACATCTGTGTTTTGTGTTCCATAAACTGTTGCACTACTTGCGAGAATAACTTTTTTAAGATTCTCTTTATTATCTAAACACGCTGCTAAAAGGTTTTGGGTTCCAACTACATTAACATTGTATATTTCTGATATATTTTTATGTTGAACAAATGAAATTGCAGCAAGATGAAAAATATAATTTGGCTTTATTTTATCTACTACCTTTTTTAATTCTTCTAAATTTAAAATATCTGAATAAAAAACCTTGGAATCGCATTGATCTTTTTGATTGGTTATTCCATAAACTTTATAATCTTTAGAAATTAAAAAATCTGTTAAATATTTTCCCGTAAATCCATTAATCCCCGTTATTAATACAACTTTAGAATGAGAATCCATTTTTATTTCGTTTAATGTCTGTTAAAACCATATCCGTACATAAATCTCCTAATGTTGTTTTTGGTTCCCAATCTAGGAGTTTTTTGGCTTTTGAAGCATCTCCAATTAATAAATCAACTTCAGCAGGTCTGTAAAAAACAGGATTAACCTCAACTAATAACTTTCCAGTTCTCATACAATACCCTTTTTCATTTTCATTTGTACCTTTCCATTCTACATCTATTTCGATATTCTTAAAAGAAAGTTCTACAAATTTTCTAACTGAATGTGTTTCGTTAGTTGCTAAAACAAAAGTTTCAGGGTTTGAGTATTGAAGCATTTTGTGCATTCCTACAACATATTCTTTTGCATATCCCCAATCTCTTTGTGCGTCTAAATTTCCTAGTTCTATTTTTTCTTGTTTTCCAAGATGTATTTTAGCAACACCGTCTGTTATTTTTCTAGTTACAAATTCTCTACCTCTAAATGGTGATTCATGATTGAATAAAATTCCACTAACTCCAAAAATGTCATAACTTTCTCTGTAATTTATAGTTGCCCAATGGGCGAATAATTTCGCAAAACCATAAGGACTTCTTGGATAAAAAGGAGTATCTTCTGTTTGAGGTACTTGTTGTACTTTTCCAAACATTTCTGAAGTTGATGCTTGATAAAATCTTATTTTAGGATTTACTATTCTGATAGCCTCTAAAATATGTAAAGCTCCTAAACCAGTTGTTTGGGCTGTATAAATAGGTTGGTCAAAAGAAACTCCAACAAAACTTTGAGCTGCGAGATTATAAAATTCATCTGGTTGAATTCTTTCTAACAGACGTATATTATTTGATTGATCGTTTAAATCATACTCTAATAATTGTAGATTTTCATGATTGAAAATTCCTAATTCCTCTATTCTCCAAAAATTCATAGAACTAGATCGTCTGTAAGTACCATAAACTTTATAGCCTTTTTCTAATAACAATTGTGCTAAATAAGCTCCGTCTTGTCCTGTAATTCCTGTTATTATTGCCTTTTTCATTAATGCTGTATTATATATGAATGCTTAATTGTGGTAATTATCTAAAATTTCTTTGAATTGTTTTGCTGCAATTATCCAATTATACTTTTCAGCCACTAATTTAGACAATTCAATTTGTCTTTCAATATCAATGTTATTAAGTTTATTATAAATCTTTCTTTTTAGTTCTTCAATATCTAATGGATTGACAAAGTCTTCTTCGAAAAAATCAAATTCAGCCATTGATGTCGTTTTGGAACATAATGTTGGTATTCGAGCTGCTATTGATTCTAATGGCGGTAATCCAAAACCTTCCGCAATAGATGGATATACTGCTAATGTTGCACCTCTTAATAATTCAATCATGTCTTTAAAAGCAACTTTATTGATTAAGATTATTCTGTTTTTAATTGATTCTTCTAGTGTTGCTAATAATTGGTCAAATTCTTTATCTCGAAAAGTTACATCACCTATTAAAACCAAATGAAAATCATTATGAAGCTCTAAATCAATGAATGATTTTAACAACCTGTAATGATTCTTTCTGGGTTCATGTCTGGATATATAAACCAAATACTTTTTAAAACCATATTTTTTCTGAATCTGTTCTTGAATTAAGTTTTTGTCATATTCTTCAAAAAAAATTGGTTCAACTCCATACACCGTAATATTTACATTTTCAACATCCAAATAATGTTCAATTTTACTTTTTGAGTATTGTGACCCTGTTGATATTATATCTGCATTTCTGGCTCCGTGCTTAAAAAGTATTTTGTTTTTAAGACTATTCAATCTTGGAAAATATTGAGGAAATTCTAAAAATAAAACATCGTGAGTAGATACAATATATTTACATCTTTTTATAGGTGATACAATGTATTGAAAATGCGCATAATCAATATTGTTTTGAGCTATTAATTTAGGGACATCAACTAACAATCTATAAAATTTATTTTCAAATTTGTATTTTAAATAAAACACATTTTCTGCAACACCAAAAACATTTTTTAAATTTTCAACATTGTGAGATGCAAAGTAAAAATTTGTGTTTTTATCTTTAATTAGCTCCAAATATAACCCTTGTATATAGGTACGAGTTCCTTGAAAACCATGGTCAAAAACATGGCAATCTATAAATATATTTTTTTTCATGAAATGGTATTCTCAATAAGGTTTTCTCTTTTTATTATTAATTCTCTATAACAAATTAGAAACCCAATAATTATCGATTTATTATCTAATTTTAAAAAAAGTCCTAATAGAACCCAGTTTGAAATTATTAGAAAAACCGCTGTAGAAATTAATATTAAATTTATTTGTTTGACTTCATAAATTGATGCTTTTTTTTGTTTTAAAAGATTGTAAAGAAAAAACATTAAAAAGAAAACACCAAATAAACCTGATTTCAAATAGACCGTTAAATATCCGTTGTGTAAAATTGGTTCGTGTCTTACATATGTACCATCATTCGTTTTTATTTTTCGTCCAATATCTATTGTAGAGCCTAAACCTTTTCCAAACAAAACTCCATCAACACCTTCCATGTAAACTTGTTTGATTGTTTTTATGTTTTCAAAGGAACGATAATTATCATTAAAATCTTCATAATCGTCTTTGTTAACTTTTGTTTTAAATGGTTCTATTGGCGCGTTCTTAATTTTATAAAACAATGCTTCTAAGCCTTTTCCATTTCTTGTTGGGTTAGTATTGTAAATTAATGCGTATCCGATTAAAAGTATAATCGTTGAAACAGAAAAGATAATAATTGTTTTTTTGTTTAAACTATAATAACCTTTTAAACCAATATACAAAACAAAAAATTGAATGAAATTTGTTCGGGATAAATATAAAAAAGCAGAAGAACCTATAATTAAAACTAAAAACCAAAATTTTTCCTTTGAAAAATATAATTTTAATTGTTTATGAAAGATAACTAGTATGAGAGCATAAACTTCGAAATCACTAAAATATCCTGTTAATCCTCTTAAAGTATGAATGTTTGTAATTCTGTAAAAAAAAACATTGAAAGACAAAATAATAAGGTGTATTATAGCGATAAATAAACCTGTATAAATTATGGTTTCAAAAGGCTTAACATTATGTGTTTTACATAGTTGATAACCTAAAATTAAGCCTAAAATAGGCTTAACAAGATAAGTGATGTCTCTAATTGCATTGTATGTTGAATTATCTTGGAAAAAAAACATTACAAGAGCAATAAAAAATATAATTACAAATGGAATTATACTTTTTATTATACTTAAAGAGTATTTTTTCTTTAATGTCAAAACTATTGCTATTAACCAAACAACAAATGTTAACTCAAAAATATTAATATAAGTAACCCCTATGCAAAGAGCAAATAAAACTTGATATGGAAAACTCCTATCTAACTTAATATTCATTACAAATTAATTAGTCTGTTTTGAATTCTTAAACAAAACAAATGTATACAAAACTATAACAATAAATTCAATAATAATAATCGATAAAAAGGAACCCATTAATCCTTCAATCTTTGTTAACAAAAACAGCAATATAAAGTTAAAAATAGTAATTACTATTGTTATTTTAATATAAACCTTATTGAGGTCAAAAGCAAACATTAATTGTCTTAGTGGCAATGAAATTGCAGTTAAAAGAGGCACAGCTAATGCTAATCTAAAATTTTCTATTAAGTTTGGAAACCGTAATAAATTAATCTTGAAAAAATTTAATATAAAAGGTGTAAAAGAATAAAACAAAATAATTAATCCCGCTAAAAAAATAAAATTTAACCCATTATACTGTTTCCAAATATTTAATCCTTTCTTATAATTTTTATCTAATTCGTAACAAATATTAGCATAAACAAAATAGAAAAACATATTTAAATATGTTTTAAATATTGAAACTACTTGATCAATTATTCTAAATTGTCCCGCTAACAAATCGCCTCCCAAAAAACTTATTATAATTATTGGAAAAAATTGATACATTGATAAAAAGAATTGAGACAAGCTGAAACTAAATTCTTCTTTTAAAATTAAAATTGCATCATTTATTTCAAATCCATTATAAGAAAAAGAATACTTATTCATTAGCCAAATTAAGCCAATCAAATTAGCAATAATGGCGCCAAAACCGAGAAACAAATTGGCAAAAACAAAATCTTCACTTTTTGAAATAAAAAGAAAAACCAAAGCTATATAAATAACTTTTGAAAGAATATTAACAATCGATATCCATTTAAAATTTTCAACACCTTGAAAAAACCAAGCTGGATTTAATAGTTGACCCAAAACAATTGTAAAGCTGAATAAGAATAAAAACTTGTCTTTGTTGAAAAATGGAATAAAAAATATAAATAGTATAAAAACTACAAATAGGATAATAAATAAGATAAATTTTGACACAAAAATTGCCTTTATTTTTTTTTCTAAATGAGAATGGTTATTTCTATTAATAGAAATTTCTTTCACACCATTTATATAAGATCCATAGTCGATAATTCCATTTAGAATTAAAGCAACTGACAATCCAACACCTATTTTACCAACTTTGTCTACACCACATTGTTCTATTAAAAAAGGAAGAACCAATAGGGGTCCTAAAATGTTTATTGCCTGACCAAAACCATAAATGATAAAATCTTTTATTTTCTTTTTATTAAAAATATCCATTGTTAATTTTATACAGATTTTTTAAGCAATATTTTTGGAAATTCTATTTTTTAGAATAAAAACTATTCATGTCTTCAATAGATTTTGATTTTAAAAAAGGATTAATAAAAAAGAATCCTAAATAAAGAATGTGTTTAGCAAATTTGAATTTTAAGAAAGTAGTTCCAATAAATCCAATTTTTTTTCTTGTTAAAATATGAACGTTCATCATATTGTGATAATGAAGACCAAATTTAGTTGCCATTACTTTGAATGAATCTTTGCTATGAAATGCTATATGCTGACCATGTTCAGAACCATAATACCACCAATTTTCGTGTTTTGGTGCTTTTTTTGAAATCAAATCAGTTGTTAATATTATTGTATCAGTAAGTTTTAAAATTTTTTCTACTTCATCTAACGGTTCTTCAAAATGCTCGAAGCTTTCAAAAGTGGTAACTAATTCGTATTTTTTATTTAAATCTCCTTCAAAACCTCTCGCTAATACATTTTTAGTGTAAGGATCTTGCCAATAATAATTAAAACCGATGTCTCTCATTTGTCTGGTAAAAACACCCAAACCTCCTGCATAATCTAAAAAAATCCCTTTAGAATTAAAAAACAAAGTTATTAAACTTGTTGTTATTTTAGACATTCGTTCGCTTCTAAACATAACACCTGTATCAGACAGGTTCATAGAACTTTCATAAGCCTCGTCAAGCCAATATGGTTTTTCTGTTTGCGCAAACCCACATTTAGGACACTGAAAATAACTTACTTCGTATTTATATAAAACAATAGCATCAAATATTTTTGAGGTTTCGTTTTGGCAAATTTTACAATTCATTCCTTTACATAACTATTTTGCCCAAATATAAGTATAAAAACTATTTTACCATTTAATTAAACAAAAAAAGGCATAAATAGTAGTTATTTATGCCTTTTTAATTTTTTGTAAAAATTAATATAATCTATCAAGTACTTCTTTCAAAGCTGCTGCTTGAGGATAAAGTGATGGAAACTCTCTTTTTCCATTCTTAACTACCGCTTTTATTACTCCTGTGTCACCATCAAAAGTACATTTGCTTGCGTCGGCTACAAAACAATTTTTTAATAAAGGACCCGTAATTATTTCTTTTTTTCCTTTGTGTTCTATGACAACACTTCTTAAAATAATGTCTTCTTGATCTTGTTTCATTCCAAAATCAAGTCTTAATTGAGTTGGGACTACTTCAACAGGCAAGTTAAACGTTACTGGTTGTTCTGATTCACTTCCTTTTACACCTTGCCACATAGCATCAATCTTTGTGAAATCTATAGTGTTATCTTCATTGTAAAATAAACTAAAATCATCATCTTTTTTTACAATTACATTTACGGTAACTTTGTAACCTGTGTCAACAGCTTCAGGTGTTACAACCTCTAAAGAGTCTACATCTTTTTCATCTTTACAACTCGAAAATAAACTTGCTAATACAATAAAAGCGATAAAAAATTTTGTTTTCATTTCTATTTATTTTTTTCACAAAATTATAGTTTTTTTTAACTTAAAAAAATTTTTTTTATTTTCTCTTAAAATCACCTCTAGAAAAGTATTTTTCTACGAAACAATACACTAAAATGAAAAAATAACGACTTCCCATTTCTTTAATTTTTAATTTAGAAACGCCATATTTTCTATTTGTCCAGGAATTTGGAACTACTGTGTAGGTATAACCTCTAATTATTGCTTTTAACGGAAGTTCAATCGTTAAATTAAAATGTGGAGAAAGTATGGGTTTTACACCATCTATTACTTCTCTTTTATATAATTTAAAAGCATTTGTTGTATCGTTATAATTAATACGCATTACCATTCTAATGATAAAATTAGCAATTCGATTAATTATTTTTTTTACCCAAGGATAATCAATTACTTTACCACCTTTCATGAATCGACTTCCAAAAACACAATCGTAATTTCCCTCTGCCATAGTAGTGTAATAACGAATTAAATCGTATGGTGAATCAGATAAATCAGCCATCATAACAGCTACACAATCGCCTGAAAAACGCTCTAATCCATAACGAACAGCATAACCAAAACCGTTAGGTCCTAGATTTGTGTCATATTTAACCGCTGGATACTTTTTAGCTAAACTTTCTAATACTTGCAAGGTATTATCCTTTGAATTGTCATTAACAATAAAAATTTCATGCTCAATATTAACCTTCGAAAAAGCTTCTTCTATTTGATCAATAGTTTCAGAAATAGATTCTTCTTCGTTGTAAGCTGGAATTACTATACTTAATTTCATTAGTGTTTTTTTGTTGTAGCTTCGTAAATTTGAGTCAGAATATCATTTATATTATATTTCCATGTCCATTCTGGATAGTGCTTTTTAAATTTTGAAACGTCGCTAATCCACCAAATATGATCTCCAATTCTATTGGTTTCAGAATACTCATAATTCATTGGTTTACCAGTTATTTGCTCACACATTTCAATTGCTTCTGTCATTGAACAATTTGAATATCTTCCACCACCTGCATTATAAACCTCTCCTTGACGCGGGTTTTGATAAAAATGCCAAAACATATTTACTAAATCCCAACTGTGAATATTGTCTCTAACTTGTTTCCCTTGATATCCAAATACTGTGTATTTATCTCCTGTAATGGCACATTTCATTAAATAAGATAAAAAACCATGTAGTTGTGTTCCAGAATGGTTTGGCCCTGTTAAACAACCCCCTCTAAAAACACCTGTATTCATTCCAAAATATTTACCATATTCTTGAACTAAAACATCAGCAGCAACTTTTGAAGCCCCAAATAAGGAGTGTTTAGTTTGATCGATGCTCATGTTTTCATCAATCCCTTCTTTAAAATAAGGATGTGATGCATCTATTTCCCATCTTTTATCAAGTTCTATTAGGGGTAAATAATTAGGTGTGTCGCCATAAACTTTATTTGTAGAGGTAAAAATAAAAGTTGCTTTTGGGCAGTGTAAACGAGTCATTTCTAACATGTTTAACGTTCCGTTAGCATTGACTGTAAAATCTGTTAGAGGTTCTCTGGCTGCCCAATCATGACTTGGTTGTGCTGCGGTATGAACAATTAATTTAATATCCGAACCATAATTAGAAAACAACTTTTCTAATTCGGCAACATTTCTTATGTCAATAGCAAAATGTTCAAAATTTGGTACTTCTTTAATTAGTTTTTGAGTATTCCATTCGGTTGAAGCATTTTCGCCAAAAAAAACTTGGCGCATATTGTTATCTATGCCAATAATTTTATCAAACTTTTTGGCAAAAAATGAAACTGATTCACTGCCTATTAAACCCGATGAACCCGTAATTACGCAAATATTCATTATTGTGTGATTTTATATTCTGTTATTTTTATTTTATCTTTAAATAAATCCATATCCAAAGGTCTAAAATAAAGTCCTTTCATTTTATTTTGAGACTTTTGACTTTCTATTAAACTCATGAAATCAGATGTTTGACTAATAAAATATGGTGAAAACAATCCACTTTCTAGTAAAAGCCTTGAAGATTTATATTTAAGAATCTGACCTTTTTCTCCTATTATTTCTATTGAAACTTCTGGAGCATGTTTAATTGTTGATTTTATTTTACCTTGGAAATTATTATATAACGACACTTCATAATAAATGTCTTCTTTAATTATTAAAGGAGAGGATAGGTACATTGCATACTCTTTCTGCTTAATAAAACTTATCGGTTTAAAATCTTTTTTTCTTTGTAATAATAATAAATTCCTCTTGTCATACTCAAAAGAAGAAACAACGTTATAATTTTTTATCAATGAAAGATGCACTTTAGATTCATCATAAAGAGGATATCTTTCATCAATTGATGCGTAATCAAATAAAACAAATTCGGGGCCTTTAGAATTATAATGATTGAAATTTAGATCCTCTAAATATGGCGTATAAGCTGTATATGATTGAATTACCGGTCTTGGTAAATAATTTAATTTATTCTCCAATAATAATTGAATATTCCACGGAAAAACATCTACAGAATTATTTCCTATTTTTTGTAAAATTTCTTTTGGTAAAGGAAAATTATTTTCATAAATATTTAGCCCTGCTTCATTAGTAAAGTCTTTAAATGCAATACTGTAATCTGATTTATTTAGTTTTGTTCCAATATTAAAATTCTTGTCAAAATTTGCATAAAAATAGTAGACTGAAAAAAACATTACAATTAAAACCAAAACATTTGATATAATGTTTTTAACATTTGATTGTAACTCCTTATTGGTAAATATGAGTAAGGGTAAAAAAACAAAAAAATCTTTAATGTGATTGATGTCAGCTCTAACAAAAGCTTGTTTATAAAGTACAAAAATTGATGTTATAAATAGAAAAAAGAGAATTCCAGATTTTAAAAATGAATTCTTATTTATAAAATAGGTATTTATTATAAATATTACAGATAGAAGTATTATTATTGAAATTGAAATTGGAAAACTTCCATTCAACTGATTTTTTAAATACATAATATCATTGTATCCTTTTACTATTTCTAATCCAGATTTTATATAATTTATCAAGTCAACATTGAATAGAAAACTCAGTAAGAATATAAATAAAATGGGTGAAAAAGATATTACCATTAATTTTATTTTATCTGACTTATCAGTTAAAAAATTATATAATATTCCAGAATAGAAAAGAGGTAATGCAATTAGACCAGTATTAAATTTTGAATAAAACAGAACTGTGATAATTAAAACTTGAAAAATATAATAAACCAATTTTTTATCATCTACACTTAAACTAATCCAAAAAACTAAAAAAGTCATTAATACTAATGAATTTGATGAGCCTACCCACAACGGTGACATTAAACATACAGAAAGTATGATTAAAAAAGTCACTGTTTTAAACTTACTTTTTCTAAATGAAATAAAAAATAATAAAAAGTAATTAATAAAGATGAAAAAATCAAAAATTAAAAAAACATATTTATTTTCTCCCCAACCAGCTCTTGTTAATAACTGAGCTAGAGGTCCATAAGTAAACGCAAAATCGGAACCCCAAGAAATTGCTTTTGATTTAACATAATTTAAGGCAACTACCCAAGACGGGTCCAATGAATACCATAGTTCTTTTGATAAAGACAATGGATAAATGTTTAAATTTAAATAATTTGGGAAAAGAACATAAGCCCCTAATAAAGAGATTATTAAGCCAAATGTGTTTACTTTGTTTTTGATAAAATTATTAACAAAAAAATTTTCCATCTTACTTTAAAATTGATTCTAACTGTTTTTCATTTTCTTTAATCCAAAGATAAATATCTCTAAAAATATCTTCAACCGATTTCTTTGGTTTCCAACCGATTTCATTTTCTATCTTAGAGTTATCGGTAATGTAAATTCTTAAATCGGCTGTTCTAGTTTCTGCAACTTCATCGATTTGAATTTTATTTCCCGAAATTTTTTCACAAATAGCAGTCATTTCTTGTAATGAAGCGCTGTTTTTTAAACCTCCCCCAACATTGTATACTTTACCAATAAATTTCTCAATATTATGAATTTGATAATCAATTAATTCCACCAAATCGTCAACATGAAGCAAATCTCTTACTTGTTTGCCTTTTCCTCCATAGCCAATATACTTTAAAGATTGGTTCCAATAATGTTTTGCCATCCATAACGTTACAACTCCTTGGTCTGTTTTTCCCATTTGTCTTGGACCAGCAATAACTCCAAAGCGAGTAACTGCCGCTTTCAAATCATAAAATGCAGCATATTCATGAATAAATAACTCCGAACTTAATTTGGTTGTTCCGTAAAAAGAACGGGCGCCTTCTAACGATAATTCTTCGGAAATTCCTTTTGACGAAATTCCAGTAATATTTTGGTTATCAGTAAATAAAAATTTTGTTTGCTCTTCTGTATATAAAGCATTTTCAATAGTTTCAATAGGGTAAACTCTACTTGTTGAAAGAAAAATTAACTTTGCCTTATTTTTAACACAAGCATTAAAACAATTTATTGAACCATAAAGATTGTTGTTAATAACATAAGTAGGGTCAGAATCCAATCCTGCTGTTACAGAAGGTTCGGCTGATGCTTCAATTAACACATCAAAACCCCCTAAAGATTGTAAATCTTCGTTATTTCGAATATCTCCATGAATAAAATCAATAGAATTCTTTTGAAAATCTATAAGATTTAATTCTGAACCCCTTCTCTTTAAATTATCAAAAGCAACAATCTGATAATTTGGGTACTTTGCTTTTAATTGTAAACATAAAGTTGAACCTACAAAACCAGCACCACCTGTAACTACTATTTTCATATCTTAACTAATTTACTCTCTATAAAATCTAAATATATTTTTGAATTAGGAGCACTAATATTCTTTCTCGAACTCAATTGTAATAACAAAACCACCAATGTTACTGAAAATAATTGTAAAATAATACCCAAAATGATCAATGTCAAACTTGATGCCCATCCTGGAATAGCTCTATCGGTAAATAGTTTTTGATACAGAATGTACATTACAGAAATTGTACAAATTCCTATTCCATATAATGAATATCTTAAAATTCGGATGGATAAAAAATCGAAATATACAGATATAGAACTTAATCCATAGACTATTAAACTATTAAAATTCATTTTTGAAACACCTTTATAGCGTTTTCCTCTATCGAGCAATACTTTTTCAAAAGGAATTTTAGATTGAATGATTCCGCCTGAATAATGGTTCCAAATGTTATTTTGATGGACTACTTTAGAAAGTAACTTTTTTGGAATAACGCTAAAGTTTCCAAAACTTATCTTTTGTCCCGTTAAAAAGTAAAATAAGTATTTGTAAAAGAAATAACCTATTTTAAAAAAAGCAGACTCTTGACGTTTTTTACGTTGGGCGAAAATGATTTTCTTCTCTTTTTCTTGTTCCGTTTTGTTGATTAATTCTTTTATGTCTTGGGGTTTATCTTCTCCGTCACTATCCATCACCACAACAAAATCATAATCGGAAACTTCATTGTAAATGTATTGCAACCCAACTGCAATAGCTCTTTGATGTCCAATATTAATTTTTAAATTTAAAACCGTTGCAGGGATGTTCTTGTAATCAAAATTTTCTGGAATATCCTCGGTAGAACCATCATTTACCGCAACGACAAAAAAATTGTAAGTGCTTAGATTTTGTTTAAGGTTATTAATCTCTTGAATCAAAACAGCAAAGCTTTCCCAATCGTTGTAAATGGGTGTTAAGCAATAGATGTTTTTCTTTAAATTCATTTTTAGTATATTACTCTTCCTCTAAATACTTCTTCGACGTCAACAACTGGAGGCACATTTTCTAAAATAATATTTCCTGTTGCAAAAATAGTTCCCTCAATTTTTTGAATTGGGAAAACCATCATATCATTAGAGCCTCTATGATACACTTTTATGTTCTCGGCTTGTAAGTTTTCACCATAAAAACGACCATCTCCAAAATAAAAATTTAATAACATTTCTTCGCAATGCCCATTTATGTAAAAATTTGAAATGTTATTACTTTCTACTACCAATTGCCCATTATCAACAGTTATATAAAAATCACCTGTTCCAGCACCGTCAGAAACATCTATTGAAAATAAACGAACAATTGGTGAGTGTAACACGCCGTCTGATTGTATTTTTTGTTCGGTTTTACAATGCAATTCTAATTCTGGTATTAAAGGTAAAATAGTTCCATCTGGAATAGTTACATAAACAGTAGTTTGTCCGTAATCTCTAGCAATATTACAAGAAGAATTATCTTTAACAATAAGCATATCGCCGTCTAATCTTACTTCTAAATCATCAATTATGTTATCTGATGTTTTGATTTTCACTTCATAATTTGGGCCTTCTTTAACAACTAAACCAACACCATCATAGACTTTAATTTTACTAAAGTTCTCCAACGGAAACGTTTGTGTGATTTGATTTCCATTTCCTTTGAAACAATCTTCAGAAATACCACAACTGGTTACCAAAATAAGGAAACAAAAAGTAACTATATGTAAAACAATTTTTCTCATATTATAATCGTACACCAAGTGTAGCTTCAATAGCTTCTGCTCTTCCACCGTGGGTTTTTAATCCAACTCCTGTGAAAATATTTTTATAAAGATAATATTTTATCCCAACTCTTTGATAGATGTCTATTTCATAATCAAAAGGTTTATAAACATAATAGCCTAGTTGTGTTTCAATGGATAATTTATTGATGAATAATTCATGTCCAATAAATAACCCGATTCGTTTATAATCGGTGTCTGGATCGGCATAAGAATCATGATTCTCTGGAAAAGCCACCGATACAAATTCTATATAATCTCTTAAATAACGAGAGAAAAAAACGTCAGTTCCTAGTTGTAAAGCACTCTTTCGTCCAATTCGTTTATCTGCATACAAACCAATATGATAAAATTGACGTTGTCCTAAATGTGGTACTGGTCCTTCTGAAATACCAGTTCTAAAGGCTATATTGTATTTTATTCTTTCTTTGTAAGTGTCTTTTGAAGGCAACGAATCAACTATAAATTCTTGTTTATCGTTAAAATTATAATTCAATCCTAAATTAAAAGCTATAGTGTTAATTCCACTGTTTGGCGCTTTGAATCTTCCGTTAGAAAAATGAGTCAACATAAAACCTGCTTGTAAACCTATTTTATCAAAAATATTTTCCTTTTTGTATTGCAATAAAAAGTAGTTATTGTCCATTATTTTGGTTCCAAAAGCATTGTTTTTATTATTGGTTTCTTTATCGTAAGGAGAAGAAGTTATACCAATTCCTTGCGAAATTCGGAACATCAACTGACGTTTGAAAAAATAAAAGTTATAATGTACTCCAACCGCATGATTAACACCTAAATATTGATTTTTGAAGTCTAAATAATGATATGAAATACCATAATCAGGATAATTATACACTTGTTGCCATTCTTTTTTTCCAAAGGTTTTCCAGTTATAACTTAGCAAAAATCCGTCAGGATGACCTGTGATTAAATGGCCAATATCGTTGGTATGTTTATAAACATTTCCTCTAAAAAGTTGCACATCAAAATAGGTTGATGCTTTTTCTTGGGAAAAGGATAAAAAGAAAGTAAAGCAAAAAAGTATAACTATTTTTTTCATGAATTTACAATTGGTTAATACATCTTGCTAAACTAGTTTGCCATTCGTTGATTTCAATATCGAAGGTACTTTTAATTTTTGTTTTGTCTAAAACACTATACGCTGGTCTTTTCGCTGGTGTAGGATAAGCCGAAGTTGGAATAGGTTTTAAATCTATTGAAACTCCTTTTTGATGGAAGATTTCCTTGGCAAAATCATACCAAGAACATTGCCCTTCGTTGCTAAAGTTGTAAATACCGAAAAATGATGATTGATGAGTGGTGGGTGATTGAATGATTTTTATCAAAACTTCAGCTAAATCAACAGCGTTTGTTGGTGTTCCAATTTGGTCTGAAACAACAGAAAGGGTGTCTCGTTCCGATGCCAATCGTAGCATGGTTTTCATAAAATTATTTCCAAATTGAGAATATACCCAAGAAGTTCTAATGATAAAATGTTTTTCCCAATTCGCTTGAATAGCTTGTTCCCCTTGTAATTTTGTTAAACCATAAACACCGCTTGGAAAAGGCACATCAGTTTCTATAAGTCCTAAATTACTTTTTAAAGGCAATCTAAGTTCTCTATCATAATAGGCAATACCATCTGAAAAATAAGCGTCAAAAACAAAATCAGTAGAAATATGAATTAAAATGGTATTGAATTTTTTGCAAGTAATGGCTAAGTTTTCTGCTCCGTTTGCATTGATATCAAAAGCTTTCGCTGGTTCGCTTTCAGCTTTATCAACTGCTGTGTATGCTGCTGCATTGATACAAAATTGAGGTTGATAGTTTGAAAAAACAGCTTGACAATTTTCTAAATTCGTAATGTCTAAGTCCGAAGAAGAACAAAACACAAAATCTATTTCAGGATATTTCCCAGAAATAGATTGAATTGCTTGTCCTAATTGTCCGTTTGCTCCTGTTACCAATACTACCATACTTTTTTAGCATTTTGTAGATTAGGTAATGCTTTGTCTTTATCGGAAATTATCAAATCTTGAATAGGAAAATTCCAATTGATATTTAAGGTTTCATCATTATATAGTATTCCACCCTCGCTTTCCTTATTGTAAAAATTATCACATTTATAAAAGAAGGTTGCTGTTTCAGATAATACTAAAAACCCA
>Ga0209373_10001548_pt1 | contig 26307 bp, 23 predicted proteins | sample Higcelweek5metaG_FD_187173 | JGI IMG/M metagenome (GOLD analysis project Ga0209373, IMG submission 187173) | Freshwater pond sediment microbial communities from the University of Edinburgh, under environmental carbon perturbations - High... | ecosystem: Environmental > Aquatic > Freshwater >... | reverse complement strand
TCTACGTTCAAGTCGCATATAAAATTGCCGATTCGGAAACGACGATGAATAGAGAGTTCGCACCACTTCTGGCACTAAAAGACCAATTTCCCAAATATGTCGTCACACTCGACGACTTCTGGCAAGATAATATAGAGGGCGTAAGACATGTCTATCTCCCGGACTTCCTGCTGATGGATACGTATTGATTGAAAGTGCTGTTTTTGCTATTGTTCAGGAATTGTGATCTCTTTGATGTACTGGTCTGTACACACTCCCAATCAGTCATACCCGCCCTCTGATTCCGGCATAGCTTTGTATTCCGGTGTTTCCATCATGAAGCCCAACAAGTACTCCTCGAAGGATTTAAGATTTTCTTCTCTTGAAGTGGCGCCCGTTTGCCCGGTACTGCTGTCTCCGGAAAGGATAAATTCCTTACCGTTGATTCGGTAACGGATGATGAATATCGTATTGGGTGTTACCTTCATGGTTTCGCTGATCATATTTCCGGAGAGTTCAAAAACGGATAGCTCTTTCATCTTGGCATAAATTGTTTCCAGCTCCTCTTTTTCGCACGAAAACTCGCTTTTCTGAATACCGTTCAAAACGAGGTCTTTTTGGATACTGCCGTTATATGTGTCAATTATGTTTTTTTGATACGGATCTATCCAGCATTCAAATTTGATGGCAAAGTCCTCCGGCATTACTTCGGGAAAAGCAACACCTTTGGGATTGACGGCTTTCCTGACCTCTTCGATGGTCGTCCCAGATATGAATACTTGAGAATCGTCACATGGATATAACTCCGCAGACGTGATGTTAATAAATCCGTCGGCTCGACTTGAGAATTCATAAGTCAGATAAGCGCCGGTATCTTCGCTTTCGTGAAATGAAATAAACATGAGAAAACTCCAACCGACTTCCGGAGTGGGCACATACTCGGCCGCTCCAACCGCATCCGCAGAAAAAGTACCCACGGCGTCGATTCGAATGGTGTCACCAACACCAATAGTGGCCTCATCAGACCAAATGACTTCATCGACTCGAACATTCACAGAATCGATAAAGAACTTGTCCACCGGGATGTTTTGAAATAATTCGCTATCACTTTTATTGAGAGTCACACTTGACAGAGAACTCTCAACCGTTCCGACGATAACGATGTCTGTAACTTTCAACAAATCCTCCAAAGTAGAAAAAGATGCCGGCACGATGAAGAGACCTGTTTCAATACCCATCTGAATTTCAATTATCCTATTCGGATCAAATGACAATGTTGGTATGGAATGAACTGATGAAGTGCATCCACACAGAATTAGTAATGTAGTAAGAAGAGATAGAAAAAGAGTTCCCAAGCGACTTCTTCTCATTGCCGTGTCCTCTCAGATGGATTCCCATTGATTGTCCTTCCCACACTATGAAAGTAGCACTTCTTCCCGGAAAGAACAACTGTAGGAAATGTGCCACCCCCTACGCCCACGGATCTACATATTCCTCGTCCCGCGTCAGTTCCCAGGTGAGGGACTTAAAAATCCATTCTCCGTTAAGGTCGGCGATGCCGACATAAGGACCGCGAGATAAAATGATATACTCGCCTGATGTGATATCTGCGTATGCATCCTGTGACATGTACCGGATATTTCCGGCATTATCAATGATGTACATACTTCTGAGGTATTCCTCTGTTTGCATTACATACTCATAAGATCTCACCAGAATATAATCATCGGTTATAATAACTTCTGCCGCTTGTTCTTTTATTTCTTTTATTTCTTCACCTGTCTCGAGGGAAATGACCTTCTTATTATAGTTATTATCGGTCATCACGAGCAGGTGATCATTCATCGCGTAAAAATTCCCGTCACAATGAACAACATACTCCGATTCACAAGTTTTAATGGCGGTTTGACCATCCTTTTGTCCCATTGCTACCAGATCGGCAGGGTCAGATGAGTAGTAATAGTAACCGTTTCTGTTATATGTTGCTATGCAGGAAATTCCCTCCACGTCATACTCCGTTCCGTATATGAGGTTACCGTCCGGATCAACTTCGTTCTTCGAAACAGCACGGAATGACGAGTCATATGTTTTCCCGTCTTGTGTGTAATAATCGGTTACTTTGATGTATGTTGCCGCTTCATTGCTCCAAAGTGTGAATGTATTTAAATCCATAACAGATACATTTTCCATGATTAATTTGCCTTTAAAGTCAACCACATCGCAGCTTGCGGGATCCCATTCCAAATTAACCAGGAAGTATTTTCTCCCCAGTAATCCAAACGGTTTTCCCGGTAAATTTTGCGCTACACACTTATTGTTAATGGTACCGTCGGACGCAACAAAATAGATCGTAACGGAGTATGATACCGGATCCCATGTATCTGTGGAAAAAGAGACTACTGTTTCATCGCCGTAAGTTTCCACAACCATGTCGACCCATCCGTATTCATCGTCAGGCCTTTCAGAATCTGACTCTTGCGACAGTGTTTGAATGTGCTTGCCTGCCTTGTTATACAAGATCACCTTATTGTTTTCATAATCTTTTTGATAGAAACCGTTCTCATTTGAATTGATCCATGTATACCCCTGATCTTCAGGGAGAATGGATTTGACTTTACTCTCATTGAACCGGTAATACCGGGAAAGACTTTGTTCTGTATGTATACCCGTCGGAGCTCTGCTTTCGCCGTCTGTGAAGGAAAACGAACCGACTTTTTTGCCATAGCAATCGAAAACATCGTAGTAGGCACCCTCTCCGGGTAAAACGGCAAAGTAACCTTTTTCGAGTATTTGCCCTTCAGGCAGTTCGTCTCTGGGAATATATACGGACGCGGGTGTGGGTGTGGGTGTAGAGGTCGGTTTATTTCTATGAGGCTGCGGCTTTCTATGTAAGGGTTCCGGTGTTGTTTCGGTGATAATCGTTTCCGGTTCCGAAGTGCTGTCATGTGTTTCCCGTTTTGTGCAGGCACAGGCAAGAGTGATCGCACATAACACGGAAAAAGCAACGATACATATTTTCATTCTTGTCCTGCCGGCCATTTACTCTTCCTCCTTCATCATCGCTACATGAAAAACGCCGTCCATTGCGATTTCTCCGCTATTTTTGCTCTACAATCGGCACATAGCCGCAGTCGGTCAGAAGTTGTTGCCCTTCTTCGGTGAGAAGCCAGGTCAGCATCGCTTCCGCAAGCGGATTTGGCTCTAACGGGAGGACACCATAGAAAGCATTGATAAATCCATATTCTCGGCTGTTAATCGTCTCGTTTGAGGGCATCACATCATCTACCGCAATGAATTTGAGACCGGGCTGCGTGTACATGTTTTTCGCGTAGAAAAACACAGAGTAACCGATGGCATTCGCGCTGTTGTCATAAGCAGAGATGTCTTCTATCATGTCTGCCATGGATGAAGAGACGATCTCTGTCGTCGGCTCCATCATCGCCGTGTCTTTCATCATCAGATTTAGCATTAGGGTCTGACTGCCACTGAGTTCAGGGCGCTGGAACGCAACAATTTCAAGATCCTCACCGCCCACTTCGGACCAGTTTGTAATTTTGCCGCTATAGATATCACGGATCTGGTCGCTTGTAAGCGAATCAATCGGATTGTCCTCGTTAACAATAAATACCAGTGCGTCGAGGCCGATTTCACGTACGTCCATTGTACTGAAAACATCCAGCTCATCAATCGTCGGCTGTGACGGTGCATACACCAAAAGCAATTCGGACTTGCCTTCCGCGAGCGCATAATAGCTGGCGTCCGTTGTATTAAAATCAATCGATTCCTCCGCCTGAACCTCCGTGCACCCGGTGATTTTCTGAATGAGTCCGATTGCCAGCGGAATCGTGGCGGTAGAACCGTCTACGACCGGGTAGTTTTCGAGAGTGATGGTTTTGAGGAGGTCAGTATAAGAGATTTCCACCGTCGTTGTCGCGGTCGTCGTCGCTGTCGTCTCCACCGGTTTACCCGTAGTCGTCGCTATCGTCGTCTCTTGTATGGTTGTCTCTTCCTTTTCGGGATTTCTACTGCAACTGCAGGCACAAAAGAAGATCGCAAATGCCAGTAGCAGACTCACTATATTTTTCATAATATTCCCTCCTTGAAAACCGATAGATCGAATCCAGGACGCATTGCAAGTAACGTCACTACCGTTTTACTACATGCGGTAGCCATTGTCAATACGCTATTTTGTAGTAATTCGAAAAACGAAAACGTGCCTCGTTGCCGGAAAGCACGATCATCAAATAAAAATATTAATCAGAAGCCCCGTCACAACCCCAAACAAAATCACATACGCCAGATAAAACGCAAATCGCCGCATTCCCAGAACGATTTTGAGCGCGCCGAGATTGGTGATTTTTGTGGCCGGTCCGGTAATCATGAATGCCGCTGCTGCGCCCATGCTCATGCCGCTTTTTAGCCATTCCTGGAGAAGCGGAATGGTGCCGCCGCCGCAAGCATATAACGGGACGCCGAGTGTTGCCGCCATCATCACCCCGAAACCCCTCTCCTTGCCGAAAAGATCCGCGAACGCTCCGACGGGCACATAACGCTGGAAAATCGCGGCAAGCAGTATGCCGAGGAGGAAGTAGGGACCTGTCGCCTTGATGTTGCGACCGATGTTTTTAAGGAGGCGAATCAGAATGTTGGGATCCGTATCCCGCCCTTCCGTCTCTTTGAATCCGGAGAAATTGAAAAACGGTTTGTTCCGGCACAAAAAATATACGAGCAGCCCCGCCACCATGCCGCACAAAAGACATGAGGCAATACGAATGATAAGTGCGGTTCTGCCCAGTGCCGCCGTGTAAATGATCAGCTGCGGGTTTAAAAGAACGGAACTCATCATGAACGCGGCGAGCCAGTCATCCCGCATTCCTTTTTGAGAAAAGGAGGCGGCGATCGGAATCGTTCCGTACATGCAAATCGGCGAGGCCATGCCGAGTAGGCTTGCCGGGATAATGCCCAGAAGGCCGAGTTTCTTGCTGGTAAGCGAAGAGAAAATCTTGTGTATCCGGTTTTTTGCAAAGACTGAAATGACGGAACCCAGAATGATTCCGACGGCCCAATAGGGCACGATCTGTTCAAACAGGATGGACACGTAAAATTTGAGATAGATGAATTCCCGCTGGAAAGTGTCAATCATCGATCATAACCAGAGTGTACGCCCTGCTGCCAAGACCAATCGCTTGCGCATGCTCCAGTGTAAGGAGTCCGTTTTTAGATTCGATTCGCTCGATCAGGGCAGCGCCGTCCGGGGCGGCATAAACGAGATCCACACATGCTTGATCCAGCGCGACCGGATCTAAGGAGGCGAGGATGCCGATGTCCGCCATCTCGGGTTTGGCCGGGCTGTAGTCACAATCGCAGTCGACGGAAAGATTGTTCATCACGCTGATGTAAATAATCTTGTCGCCCTTGTTGTCGGCGATCGCTTTTGCCGCTTCCGCCATCGACTCGAGAAAATCATTTTGCGCTCCGCCACTTATGGTGTCGGTGCTTTCGCCTGCTGTATGAATCAGACACTTCCCCTCTCTCGAGGCAAATCCGATCGACATGTTTTTGATGGCGCCGCCAAAGCCGCCCATCATGTGACCTTTGAAGTGCGAAAGGACAATAAATGAATCGTAATCTTCAAAATGCGAACCGACAATATCCTCGGTCAGATGATTACCGTCGGTAACAGGAAGACTGATTTGCCCTTCTGCGTCCAGAATATCGACCGAGGCATATGCCGTGAAGCCGTGATCCTCTGCTGCCTGCAGATGCATCTCGGTACTGTCCCGGGATCCGCCATATGCTGTGTTGCTGTCCACAAAGGTTCCGTTAACGGAAACCACCAGATCCTTAACAAGGTCCGGAGAGAGATAGTACTCGCCTCCGGGCTCGCCGAAACTGACCTTAATACCTACGTTGCCGGTTACTTCGCAGCCAAGCGCTTCATAGATCGCGACCAGGGATTCCGGCGTAATCTCTGTTGTCATGTAAACTACCGGCAGATCGGAATCGGTTGTCTCCGAAACGGAGGCCGCAGTGGTTGTCGGCTCTTCTGACGTTGCGGTCGTGGTCGTTGTGACTGTAGGCGTTTCTGGAGTCACTTCCGCCGTCGCGGAAGCAGTAGATTCTGTTTCCGTGAGTCCGGTTTCCGACCGGTTGCATCCGGCGATAACCATTAACAGCAGTAAGAACATTAGGAAAACACTTACTATGGTCTTGCCCTTTTGCTTCATGATCCTCACCTCTCCATTCCCGTTAAATCTCGAAAACGAACTCCTCTAATTCGCAAAGCGTGCGATTCTTAAATGACTGCGTGAGATTATTATCGACATAGTCACCTTCAAACCTGAAAAACACCGCGTGCCTGCCGGTGATTCGCTTAAGGTCAAGTGTCACGATTGCGTCATCCAAACCGATCGTACCTGTCGCAATCGGCTCGCCCTGATAGTCATCGAGCATCAGCGAGACCTTTCCCTTGCTTCCGCATCCTCTAATCTTAAGGAAACAGCGCAGCGGTGTGTCCGTGAAATCGGTACCGAAATCATAGTACTTATAACCGGCTACGCAGCCGGAGGTAATGTTTGTGATCAGGCGGCTGAAGATGTTTCTCTCCGTGATATACGCACCACCGATGAGTACGCAAGCCAGATCTGCAGGCGTCACGCTAAAAGGCGAAAGTGCTTCTTCAAAACCGAGTGAAGTCGCTTCTACCTGAGGGATCGAGCCATCCGGCAACATGCTGATTTTCTCGACGCATCCGCGTCTGGACATGATGGAGTTATTGGTCATCCGGTGATAGAAAATATACCACTGATCTCTGATTTTGCAGATGGAGCCGTGATTGTTTCCGTCCGGATATTCAAAACCGCTGTCGACAATGACTCCCCGGTATTCGAACGGTCCCGTCGGCGACTTGGATGTCGCATACACTAGGCAACTGCAGTGTGGCGGTGTCGGGGAATAAATCATGTAGTAGGTATCCCCTACTTTTCGAGGAGAACATGCCTCGAAAAACAGATGGGGTTTCTCCGACGGGATGATGTTCTCCCGATATGACCCTTCGATCACCTCTGTCATATTCTCGGGATTCAGTTCCGCCATAAAAGACTTCAGGAATCCGCAATAGATGTAGACTCGTCCGTCATCATCGACTAAGACACCCGGGTCAATAAACTGCCCGTCGCTAATCGGTCCGGTCAAAGATTCCGGGTACTTATATGTCGATATTAATTTAAATGGACCCTCCGGACGATCGCTTACGGCAACGCAGCCCTTGGATTCATGAATGTAGGCAAACAAATAATACTTGCCATCCTTTTCGACTACGTCGGGTGCGTATAGATCCTTATCGGTCCAGTCGGTGTCCGCTTTTCGAACGGAATCGGTCTTGGTCTGAAAGGATACGCCGTGGCAGGTCCATCGACTCAGGTCATCGACGGCGGCGGACCAAACCTTCAGTTTATAATCGCAAAAGAGATCCGAACCGGCCTGATCGTGTGACCCGTATATATAAACCCGGTCTCCGAAAACCCGGGGTTCTCCGTCCGGAATGTATTCCCAATTGGGTAAATATGGATTTGCCATGTGTGCCTCCCTTTCAGACTGTCGCTACTCTATCATTTTAGAGCATTCAAATTCATTTTCCAATGCTTTGATGAGTATGGCTTTTCACGTATTTGCGCGAAAAAAGGAGGAGTGAAATTCCGGAAAAGGGGCGATGATAAAACACGAAAACTAAATCTTGCGGGGCGCTGCACTAGTCAACAAAAACTGGACGCTAACTCATGCTACGGGATCACGATCCAGATCACTGTAAGGGTAACAGCCGGTCTCTTTCAATTTTTTAAACAGCTCCAGACTGCCGTACTTCATGGCATATTCCATTTCGCTTCGGAAAACTTCGATGCAAACGAGCAGTCCATACCTCTTGCCGTTAATCAAAAAATCCCGTCCATCAACCTTATACTCATCAAATACCAAACAAGTATTGTCACCCTTGTCATTCGGGATTTCGCACGTTTCACCGGGCTCCAATTTTGCCGTATTAGAATAATTGCCTATAGTCGTAAATATCCCGCAGATCCTTCTTTCAATCGTATCAAAAGGATCTCCTTTCGCTCCTGTAATCCCACCCACCTGCTTATCTACTTTATGTCTGGTGAACGCAAGTAGCTCAAACATGCCGTTCCTGTTGGGAATGGGTCCCTTACTCTCGCTCTCAATCAATTCCATCGTCGCAAAGGCCATGCCTTCCCGTGCGTTCGGGAAATAGTACATATCAACCGCGCCGCCGATCTGGAAAGGTATAATTGCATGTCCGACAAGTCCATACATTTCACCGAGGATATTTTCCATAGCTTCTTTCTTGGCTTGAAAAAGCGGATCAATCTCTTTCTCTTTTTGCTTTTTCCCGAAAAGTTTCTTGAAAATCTCCATTTGAACCCGCCTCCTAATGGATGATAGATCTATATCGCATCTTCATCTTCATTTCACAGTTATCACTAAATATTATAATTGCTTATTTTTATTATGTAAATTTGCATTCTTTTTCTTATTTCCCTGCCCCAAAGCTTTATTCAGGAGCCGTCCAGATGTGTAATCTCTCATCAGTGCGGTCATCAAATACCGTACACTTGTATTCTATGTCAGCTGCTTGACGGTTAAGCTCTCTCTCGTGAACCCGACGTCCTATGTCCATTATTTCTTCCAATGTGTATCTCATGATTAATCTCTTGTTCACTTTCGGATATAGACTTGTCCAACAGTGATTTCTTCTTTGTCCATACTACTAAATCGCTGTGTCCAGTTTCTACCTCCCTGTGTCCAGTTTTAGCTTGCCACTGCAATAAAGTCGCCGGATACGTACGAAACCCCGAGAAAAGCTCCAATTAGCACGTATTTTCGCGCTCATGACGTGAGATTAAAGGCGCCGGATACGTACTAAACTCCGAGAAAGGTACCGATTCGTACGTATTTTCGCGCTCATGAGGTGAGATTAAAGGCGCCGGATACGTACTAAACTCCGAGAAAAGCTCCAATTAGTACGTATTTTCGCGCTCATGACGTGAGATTTAAGGCGCCGGATACGTACTAAACTCCGAGAAAGGTACCGATTCGTACGTACTTTAAGCCCCGGCTGAGTCACCCATCGTCCGAAAATACGTACGAAACCCCGGAATTTGCTCCATTGTGTACGTGTTAGAATGTGATGCTAATTCCAGCCCAGCGACAGCGAGGCCTGGCGTGTATTTAGATTCGCGAATATACTGTCGACCTTTGAAGGATTCCGAGTTATGTTCTACAGGGCGGGTAGAACAACTGCAAAGGGGCAACACCGAACCATTTCCTTGTTAACTTTTTACGGATATAGGTGAAGAGCCCTTAATATATCCTTAATGACAAAAATGTGGTATAAATAAAGTACCGGAAGTCCTTTGGAAAAGGGCTCGGAAACGGAGGTAAATATGATTAAGAATCCCGTACTTAAAGGTTTTCACCCCGATCCGTCGATGATCTGCGTCGATGGGACATTTTATATCGCGAATTCAACATTTGAATATTTTCCGGGAGTGCGGATCAGCGCTTCCAAGGATTTAGCCAACTGGGAATGTGTAAGTACGCCGCTATCGGAGACGCGTTTCCTGGATATGGCCGGCAATGTCGTTTCCGGAGGAATCTGGGCACCGTGCCTGTCGTATTGCGACGGTATTTTCTATCTGGTCTATACCGATGTGAAGTCGTGGAAAGTATACCCTTTTAAAGATGCGCACAACTATATTGTCACCGCCAGAAACATTGAAGGTCCCTGGACCGAGCCGGTCTATATGAACAGCATCGGCTTTGACACTTCTTTGTTCCACGACGATGACGGAAGGAAGTATTTCCTGAATGCAGAGTGGGATTTCCGTAGGCCGGACGAAGATACGTTTTCCGGAATTCTGCTGACGGAGGTCGATCCAGTCACGCTCGAGTTCATCGGCGAGACCAAGAAGATTTTCACGGGCACAGACCGCGGCTTGACCGAAGGTCCGCATCTCTATAAGAAAGACGGTTGGTATTACGTTCTGGTCGCCGAAGGCGGCACGTTCTATGAGCACACGGCGACCGTTGCCCGCTCCAGAGACATTTTCGGGCCTTACGAGGTTCACCCGAATAAACACATCTGTTCCGCTTTGGGTCATCCGGAACATCCGATTCAGAAGACCGGCCACACCAGCTGGTGTCAGGGTCCGGACGGCAGATGGTTCCTCGCTTTTCTCTGCGGCAGGCCCGTGGACGGAACAAATTGCATCCTCGGACGCGAAACCGGTATCAATGAGCTGATCTGGAAAAACGACTGGCCGTACCTCAAAAACGAGACCCTTCTGGTCGACGAGTTTTTCGAGGGATACGGTGAGAAAGTCGAGAAAGATTACTTCGAATACACCTTCGGAGATAAGGAATTCTATTTGAATTTCAACACCCTCCGCGCGCCTTCGATCCACTTGCTCGGCGCCGGCAACACGCTTCGTCTCTATGGAGCCGAGTCGCTTTTCTCGAATCAGGACCAGGCGATGTTCGTGCGACGTCAGACCGATTTCAATTTCGAGGCGACGACCTGTGTGACGCTGCCGTTCGAGCAGTTCCAGCAGTTTGCCGGACTGATCTACCGCTATGACGAGCAGCATCAGTACCTTTTGAAAATCGCCTATGACGAGCGCGTCGACAGGCATACCTTAAGCATCATGGCAGTAAAGGATGGTGTCTATACCGCGCCGCTGTCCGGAGCAGAAATTCCGCTTGCAGGCGATACGGCATGGCTCCGGGTTACCGGTCATGGCGCAACGGCGGCGTTTTCATATTCAGTAGATGGGAAGAACTTCATGGAACTGGATTATGTGATTGATGCAGCGATGCTATCCGATGACCATATCTTCGGTTTCACAGGCGCTTACGTCGGCATGGCGGCGTACGATCTCTATGATCATACTTCCTATGCCGATTTCACACATTTCAGTTATCGGGCGTTGTAAGCGCACGGCCTCGGAAAACTTCGATTAGCGGAGCGTACATCATCATCGCCTCGTGACCGGAGTCCGTCAGGCAGTAGCGACCATCGGGCATTTTTGAGAACCACTTATAATAGTTTGCATTCAAAATGGGGGTCGTCTTTTTCGGATGACCCCCTAATTTTTTTATTTCCTTCGGTAGCAGCGGTCCGGAGAAGTCCAGCAGGTAGACCAGATAGAGCGCAGCTTCGCGGTACGCGGTCACCAGCGGGACGGCGTGGCAGCCCCCGGTATTGAGATCAAGGGCGCGATTGTCAAATTCGCCCGTCAGCGCTTTCCGTTTTCTTGCGGAGGTTCGCGGCGCGCCTCCGGTCTGCTCCGGCGCCAGCGCCTCTTCCACCATAAAAAGTGCGTCGGTCTTACTGAGCAGAAGCAAGCCGAGCCCGAGGCGACGCAGTACCTTGAGCTTGGAGCGCCATTTCTTATCCTCTGTGAATTCGGTCGGCTTCGGAATGCACGCATACACGGCATCGGCGTAAGCCTGACGCTCGATCGCCTGCTCGAGAAGGTCAAACGAGAGGTGCCGCTTCATCTCAACGATAACGACATAGTCCTCTCTTTTCGCGACAATATCACATTTGTTGACCTCGGAACGCACGGAAAACCCGAGCCCGGACAAATAGTCCCGGACCGGTTCGTACATGTCTTTTTCATAGCGAATTTCTTCCATGCTCGAAAATCCCCTGACACGAAAACGACTTACCGCAGATGAAATATCTTCTCCGCATTTGCCCTAAAAACGTTCTCCGCACCGGCCTCTTTGAATTTTTGCCGAATCTTTTTCTCTGCATTTATATATCTATTATAGCTGTCAACGCCAAGAACCGGCGCACCTGATCCAAACAGAATTTTCCTGCTTCCGCATGCGCGAATCACGTCGATCATCGCGTCAAGCTCCATGAGCGTCGTATCTCCGTACAAATTCGGACATTCCTTGATACACCGGATTGCCTCCTGATGATCGGATCCCAGCTCCATGTGCACGGCAACAAAATTCACGTCCGGATAATCAAGCGCGGCCTCCAGAACAAATTCAATGTTCGAAAACCCGTCATTTTCGGTATGGATACACATCGGCAGCGAGAGTTTTCTGCAGAGTTTCAGGTAAGACCCGTAGTTTTCGGAAGAGAATTTAAGCCCTGCAAAACGGGGGTGAACGGTTAGACCGACAAACACGGCGCGGTTTTTAAGGAGGAATGTCTCAAGTGTATGACCTGCTTTTTCGGAGCGAGGCCGGATCCGGAAGAGTGCTTTGAAAGACGCCTTGGCTACGGAAATGTCCCTCATCAACATTTTGTTGACATCGATCTGATTCAAATTGGCGTTGATTCTTCCACCGGAACGATCGTATTCGTGTCCATAAAGTGAAGATATAATTCCCTGCGTGACGCCGAAACTTTTCATGCCCTCCTCAAGGGATGACATACTGCAAATCACATTCTCAAATCCACCGAACTGAACATGTGAATCAATTATATTCATTTATCCGCATTTCTACTCGTGCTTGTATTTCGCTTCGAGTCTTCCCATAAATAGGCCGAGAGTAAGCCCGACAACAAAAACAGCAAGACTGACTATAAGGACGCCGGCGGTCGCGCCGGAATAGTCCATCGGGATAATGATTGCCGTGGAGGCAATAACGATACCGAGGATAAAATGAAACACAGCCGCATAGGCTTTTTTCATAATGAGGCTCACGAGCTTGGCAAAACATATGACGCACAAGAGTGCCCCGATACCAAAAGGAATCAGCATCTTGAGGTCCAGTTTTGAGATTCCGTCCGTCAGCGGCTCATACATGTTGAAATACATCAGAAAATTCGACGGACTGAGACCCGGTACAATGAACCCGAATGCAAAAATCGCTCCCGCCATAATCCACGTGCCAAAATGCAGCGGCATCTCCACGTTCATATACTGGCGTGCCGTCCAGAGCCCAATGAATGCCAGCACGGCGGTAACGACGGTAATCACAATGTGCCTGTTTTTCCTGCCTTCTTTTCCGGCTTCCCGGTAAAGTGCCGGCAGCGTACCGATAATACAGCCGACAAAACACCAAAGCACCTGGATTTCGGCGGTTCTGAGGAAGTAATTCAACGGCTTATTCAAAAGCCACACGCCAACCAAGCCGCCGATGCCGACCGGAATGAAAAAGATAACGTTTTTCACGAAATCTTTGCGCAGGTTTGCGAGGAAGGCAATCATTCTCTCATAAATGCCAAAAACAGCCGCCAGCGCGCCGCCGCTGACACCCGGAAGTATTGCTCCGGTTCCGATGATCATTCCCTTAATAAAACGGATCAGCCAGTCGATGATCGATTCCTTTTTCATAGGGTATCCTTTCGATTGCTCAAGTTTATTTTCAGGCAATCTCAAGGACGCCTGTGTCATAAGGTTCGTGCGATTGTTTTAAAACATTTTCTCGTAAAAAACCGTCTCTCCGATCGGTTTCCGTACGGTGGCGTGACGGCTCGGCGATTTTGCTTCATCCGCCGGATAGCCCAGTGCCAGGATGTTATAAGGGATGATATTTTTCGGGAGGTTGAATTCTTTCCGAATGATGTCCGGTTTAAAATTACAAATCCAGACACTGCCGACCCCGCGGTCTTCCGCTTCCATCATCATATGCGTGGTCACGATGCCGATGTCGGTTTCGATGGTGCTTTTGTTGTCGTATCCGCGGATGCACGCTTCTTCTATATCGCCGCAGACCAAAATGACGGTTGGTGCGCCAAAGTAATTAGCTGCCTTACCGATCTTGGCAAGTCCTTCCGGTGACTGAATAACGATCATCCGCTGAGGCTGGCTGTTGGTCGCCGTCGGTGCGACGCGACCGGCCTCCAGTATTTTTTGAAGAATTTCAGGGTACACCTGATCTTCCGTATATTTTCGGACCGAGTACCGCTTCTTCGCGATTTCAAGAAATGACATAAACATTCCTCCTTGTTGTTAGGCATTGTCCGTGCTCGTAAAGGGGGTCGCCATGAATGACGAATTATCTCTTATTAACTTTACCATATGACCGTCGTTGCGCAAGTATTCGGGGGCGTGCAATTATGCTTTTCGGAACCCGTAAACTCCGTTTCTTTCTCATAGCGTCCACAAATAGGATCCGGAAGTACGATCCCGAATTACGGGGCTTCGATGAGCTGAGTTCAAGAAGACCCCCGGAAAACGGACGCGGCAAGCTAAATCCGGACACAGCAGGGTGTGAAAAAGGTGATGCGACATTCTTTCATAAACGTAGAAGCCGCTGCGGCGGACTCGACTTAAGATTTGTCCGAGGTAGAGATGGCGGCTGTTCTATTGTCGTAATTGTCCTAACAAATATGTATATCACAGTGTCATACATATCATTTGCGGCATAAGGTCGAATTTATATGTATTTTTTGTCTTGTCAGAGGGCTCGCACAGTCCTACATACATATAATTCGTGCTAGTAAAGGCTGATTTATACGTATTTCGCGCATTGGAAGAGGGTTCTCGCCGTCTCACATACATATAATTCGTGGTAGAACAGGCCGATTTATACGTATTTCGCGCATTGGGAGAGGGTCCGAGCGGTTCCACATACATATAATTCGTGCTAGTAAAGACCGATTTATACGTATTTCGCGCATTGGGAGAGGGTCCGAGCAGCCAAAATGTACATAAAAAGGCGATGTAAAAGTCGTAGCTTACGAAAAGCCTCGGATCGTTCTTCGGCTGCTGTATATCGGCTAAATTCACGTCGAAGATTAGGTGTCCGATGTCCAGTCTTTCTTCTGCTGTGCATTTTATGGAAAAACGCTCTGTTTACTCTGAGATGTAGTGTTGTCCAATAGTGATTTCCTCTTAGTCCATACTACAGAATCACTGTGTCCAATTCCCACCTCGCGTATAATTCTCTTTTAATCCAGAAAAACTATCTGTCTGTCTGGACTGGTTGATTTCGCAAGCGTGCTGTAAGAAAATGGTCTTGTAGGCCGTTTGAGGACTAGTTATCTCTCCCCTCTTTACATCTCTCCTCCTGCCTGTTATATTGTACTTACCTACCAGTTGGTTGGCTCTCGGGAAAAAGGAAGGAATTTGCGCCTACATTTTGGTGGGCTCTGAAGAAGTGAAATAGCGCACCTGCATTATCAACAGTCATTATCCACAGCCAAAGGAGACCCCCCATGCGACAGGGAGCTGAAACGAAAGAAAAGATCCTGAAGACTGCACTAGTCTCCTTTTCCCGTTACGGCTACGAGGGGGCGCGAATGGAGAGGATCGCGGCTGAGGTCGGGATTAACAAGGCCTCCCTGTACTTTCACTTTTCGAGCAAGGAAGAGATTTTCCGCGTCCTCTTTTCAAGAATCATCGAGAAGTACGAGGCGAGGCTGAGTAAGATGTTTGACAGTGACGAGGAAACGCCGGTATACGATCGACTGACCCGTCTTTATCGCGAGTATCTGCTCTATCACTGGAAGAATCCGGAGATGGATTTCTGGAATCTCGTGTATTACCTGCCCCCGGAGTCGATGAAATCGGAGATCCTTGAGGCGACCAATAAGAGCAAAAACGGCTTGATGGTAAGGCTGTCCGGGATTCTTGCGGATGGTGTCCGTACAGGCGAACTCCAGAATCTTCCGGTCGAGAGTATGGCGATGACCTTCTACTATCTGTTGACATGTGTCAGTCTGTCGACGGAGATGATGAAGAAGCAAGCCTACCTTGCGAGTATGGATGCATGCTTTGCCATTTATTGGAACGGGATCCGGGCGGCGAAGTAGCATTTTCGACGGCACCGGGTGCGCTTGCTTCCGACCCGGTTTTCGAGAAAAAGAGGAACAAATTTTTTTCAGCTATCGCCTACCAAATGGTTGGTTAGCACATAGAGCACATAAGATTATAAGGAGGACATTCATTATGGAAAAGCGAATTCTGGGAAGATCCGGTTTTAAAGTCAGCCCGATGGGCATCGGGTGCTGGGCGATCGGCGGGCAGTTCTTTTTCGATGGAAAAATCGACGGCTATGGCAATACAGATGATGAAGAGTCGATCAAGGCTGTTCAGACGGCGCTCGACCTCGGCATCAATTTCATCGATACCGCCGATTGCTACGGTATCGGACACAGCGAGGAGTTACTCGGCATCGCCCTCAAAGGCCGTCGTGACAGTGTGATCCTTGCGACAAAATTCGGTCACGTCGGCAATGAGGCGACCAAAACCCTGCAAGGAGTATGCTACGACCCGGCCTATATAGAGCGCGCCCTGGACGCATCTCTCCTACGGCTTCAGACCGACCATATCGACCTGTACCAGTTTCACGTCGGTGATGTCAGCGTTTCCGACGCCGACTCCGTCATCGCAACGCTCGAGCGTCTCGTCGCCACGGGCAAAATCCGCGCCTTCGGATGGAGTACCAATGCCCTTGCGCCGGCACGACTCATGGCAGCGCACGTCGGCTGTACAGCCATCCAACACGACTATAATATTCTTCATGACAGCGATGAGATGCTTCGGTTATGTGAACAGCAGAACCTCGCCAGCATTAACAGAAGCCCCCTGGCGATGGGCTTTTTGAGCGGTAAATTCAATCGCGACACTCAAATCTCGAAAAACGACGTGCGCGGCGCCGGCCACTCCTGGACCGAGAATATTTTCAAGGACGGCCGCCCTGTGGAGGATGTTCTGCAAAAGCTGGACGCCGTCCGCGAGATTCTTACCTCGGGCGGACGGACACCGGCGCAGGGCGCACTCGCCTGGCTCTGGGGAAAAAGCGCCTCGACCATCCCGATCCCCGGCTTTAAAAACGTCGCACAGGTCGAGCAAAACGCCAAGGCAATGGAATACGGCCCTCTGTCAGCGGCACAGATGGCAGAGATTGATCAGCTGCTGGGGAGATAAAAATCACTCATGCAAGAATAGAAAAAACGGATGATTCGCAGAGCAATCCCTCTGCGAATCATTCGTATTTTTATACCTGATCAATATTGATCTGCGATCTTTCCGCCTTGTTTCACAAAATGACGCTTTGGGCGCAAGTATACCGCGAGAACGGGTTTAACCATTTCGCACACTGTATCGCAGGGTCGTCTTCATCTTTGCCTTGTCCTCGGCGGAGTCGCCATCACGCAGTGATTTTATGTAGATTTCCCGATGAACCATGGACACCATTTCCAAGCGATTGTCGGCGATAAATTGCTTCATCTTTGCAAAGGACTGCGGCTCGTCATCATACGAACCGGTGTGCATCACTTGCACGCATAACTCTTCCTCCGACTCCTCGAAAAACACCTCGTCCAACAGTTTGTTCGGCTTCTTGCGCCTGACAGTGGCAAGCGCTTTTTCGGCACCCTCCTGCGTTACAAATTCCGGTTGCCGGATCATAATGGTATAGATAAGGTCGTCTTTGCTAAACGCTGTGGCTTTTCTACCCTCATCGGATAGATCCCACAAGCCTTCGAGCGGATAAACCGTATATTCATAGTATCCCTCCGGAGTATACCCGTTTCGCGGCATCATCCTGACCGCATAAGCTAGAGAATACAGCGCGCCAACCCGCTCTCCGAAATCCCCGACGTTCGGATTCCCCTGCCCCTTGATCTTGAAAAACTTCTGCCTCGGGACTGTTACGAGTCCCGGTGTATCCTTCGGCAGGTAAAGTTCCTTTTCGCTTTTTTTCCATTCGTATTTCATTTCTACAATCGCTCCTTCCGTACTTATCTGTATTTACTTTAATAATAGCCGGTGAAATACGACATCTGCATGTCATATTATGCGGGGAATCTCTTTTCGAGGAATCTGTGCCGTTGTCCTATTCTTCTTGAACGGTGTATTTCACAGTAACCCTCCCCCCGCTTACTCCGGAGTTTGGTGTTGTCCAATTATTGCTCCCCGTGTCCAGTTTGCAGCTTGCCCGTTCAAAAAGACTCGAAACTACGTATAAAACTGCGTAAAACGAGCCGTTTTATATGTATTAGAATGTGAAAAAGAGGCTGAAATGAGCCGATACTACGTATAAAACTGCGAAAAACAAGCCATTTTATATGTATTAGAGTGTGAAAAAGAGGCTGAAAAGATCCAAAACTACGTATAAAACTGCGTAAAACGAACCTGTTTATATGTATTAGCAAGTGATGCTAAGGCAAAGCCACCCAAGATATAGCCGTGCATCTTGCGCAGGAAGCTAAACATCATCCTATGCCGGCCGCGATGCGGTATTTACGCTGATTGTACTATCGTCTGCGATTCGTTCGCCCTTTTTTGACAGTACATTCATTTTACATGCGGTGGTTACTTTTTACCTCATCCTAACAAGCATATAAAGATCGCAGCGTATGCTGAAGCCATCAATGAAAAGGAGAAATACGATGAATAAAAGAATAAAGTGCATTATTTCGGCATTACTGACATCCGTTTTACTATTTAGCGCGACCTCTTGTGCGGAGGTGTCTACATCCTCCTCCTCGTCCGCCACGACAACCACAACTTCGGCTGCCGCCGGTGCCACCACCAAGGCAACTACGGCTGCAACCGAGGCACCTTCGCTCAGCGGTTTTCTGACGCTCACCGGCTCTACCTCCATGTCTGATGTTGGCTCGGCGCTCGCCGAATCATTCATGTCCGAACATCCGGATGTAACGGTTTCCGTCGGCGGAAACGGCTCCGGTGAAGGTCCGACTGCGGTTACAGACGGTACCGCCCAGATTGGTATGCTCTCAAGAGATTTAAAGGATTCGGAGAGTCCTGATTCTTTTGACAAGTACATTATCGGGTTTGACGGTATCGCGGTTATCGTGAACGCAGAGAACGGCGTCAAAGCTTTAACTACCGAACAGATCGCCAAAATTTTCAAGGGCGAGATAACGAACTGGAAAGATGTCGGCGGCGAAGATGCGATTATCCAGTGTATCGGCCGTGAAGCCGCTTCCGGTACCCGAGGCGCTTTTGAAGAACTGATGGACGTTAAGGATGTCTGTGTGTATGCAGAAGAGCAGAATTCCACCGGCGTTGTAAAGCAGTCCGTTGCCGGAAACCCGAATGCAATCGGATATGTCTCACTGTCCTCAGTAGACGAGACGGTGATCGCAGTTGACCTTGACGGAGTTGCGGCAAACGTAGAGAACGTAACATCCGGAGATTACACCCTGCAGCGTCCCTTTGTCATGATTGTGAAAAAAGGAACTTCAGACGAGCTGGCAATCGCCTTTATTGACTATGTCTTCAGCGAAGCCGGACAGCAGATCATTGGGGACGACGGAGTGGTTCCCAATCCCAACAAGTCCTAAATAGAGGCGTTTTCCACTAATCCGGACGAGATTCGATCCGGGCAAAAATCAAGGCCGGTCGCAAAGGTTTGCGACAGGTCTTGAATCCTTTTTCGGGGTAATTTTTGTGGAAAACAAAGCCATTAATACTATATAATGAAATTGACGACGGAGGGAAAATTTATGAATAACAGCTCCCAGCCCGAAGGGGTACCCACTCCCGTAAAAGTCAGGCGCATCGTGATCATCGGCGCGGTTGCCGCCGGCACATCGGCAGCAGCCAAAGCCCGCCGGAACGACGAGGCCGCGGAAATCGTGCTTTACGAGATGGACGAGCACATCTCCTATTCGGGGTGCGGCCTTCCCTACTACATCGGTGGAAAGGTTGAAAAGTTGTCGGAACTCACTCCGCGAGATCCGGCGTTTTTCAAGAAAAAATATCGCGTGGACGTTCTTACCCGTCATCAGGTAATGAGTATCGATCCGGGGGCTAAGACGCTTGTGGTTCGCAATTTGACGGACAACACGGAGTTCACGGACCGCTACGATGTTCTGGTCATCGCCACGGGCGCAAGCTCCGTGACGCCGCCGATCCCGGGGGCAACCCATCCTCATGTGTTCACTCTTCGCAATCCGCTCAGCGCTAAGGCGATCAGGCAATATATCGACGAGCATCAGCCCCAAACCGCCGCCGTGATCGGAAGCGGATTTATCGGTCTGGAGATGGTCGACAATCTGGTTCATGCGGGATTATCCGTCACACTGATTGAGAAGCTTCCCGCGATTTGTCCTTTTGTCGATCCCGACATGGCACCTCATTTGCATCAATATCTCGAAAAGCAACAAATTATGGTGTTCACCGGGACAACCGTTTCCGAGATCAGCCCGTCTTTTGTCATACTCGGAGGGAGCGTACAGATCCCTGCCGACCTGGTTATCTTAGCCGTCGGCATCCGGCCGAACACCGCTCTGGCAACGTCCTGCGGCGTGCTGCTTGGCTCCACCGGTGCCATTGCCGTGAATACAAAAATGCAGACCAACCTTCCCGACGTCTATGCCTGCGGCGATTGCGCCGAAAGCTACTCGATCGTAGACGGCAGGTCTCTTTATCGCCCGCTCGGCTCCACCGCAAACAAAACGGGGCGGATCACCGGCGATGTCATTACCGGCGGCAGCCTGACGTTCCGGGGAATCGCCGGAACCGGAATTTTCAAGGTTTTCGAGATGAGTATCGCAGCCTGTGGCCTCAGCGAAAGCCAAGCGAGGGAAAGCGGTTACGATATCGTCGTAAGTCATAATATCAAGACGGACAAGCCGGAATACTTCGGCGGTCGGGAGATGGTGATTAAGGCGATTGCCGATCGTAAAACGGAGAAACTTCTGGGCGTCCAAATCATCGGATACGAGGGTGTCGACAAGCGGATTGATGTTTTTGTCACCGCCATCACGGCAGGCCTTTCGGTGTCGGATCTTTTCCATCTGGATCTGGCGTATGCGCCGCCTTTTTCGACTACCAAAGACCCGGTGATGTACACCGGAATGATCCTCGATAATGCGATTAGCCACGGCCGGGAACTGATTTCCGCGGAAGGGTTGATCGAAGCCTCCGGAGACACGATGCAAATCATCGACGCCCGGGGAGAGAAGAACTTCCTCGAGAATCACGTGGATAACGCAATTCATATCCCGCACGAGTCGCTCCGTGAACAGATGGACACACTGGACCGCGAAAAGCCGGTAGTAACCTATTGCAACAAAGGTGTCACCGGAAATGCCGCACAGAACATCCTGCTCCAGAACGGTTTTAAGAAGGTGTACAATCTGTCCGGCGGCAACACGCAATATCAGGCTTTTCGAAAGTTCAGGAAGCACGGGGAAAACTGATTCAATAAATCGATCAATAGCAAGGAGATGTCGGCATGCTGAGAACCATACAAAAGATCGTGACCGGAACCACCCAATACGACGGTGCCGGTGTACGGCTGGTCCGCGTGATCGGGTATGATACCGTTGAGGATTTTGATCCTTTCCTGATGATGGATGCGTTTGACTCCGAAGACCCGGACGATTATATCAAGGGATTCCCCTGGCATCCGCACCGCGGTATCGAGACCATCACCTATTTGATTTCCGGCGACATTGAGCATGGCGACAGCATCGGCAACCGGGGAAGCATCCTGGACGGCTCCTGCCAGTGGATGACAGCGGGCAGAGGAATATTGCACCAGGAGATGCCCAAGCCCGTTAAACGGATGCTGGGGGCCCAGTTGTGGCTAAATCTTCCCCGCAAGGACAAGATGACCCAACCGAAATATCATGATCTCCGCGCGGACATGATTCCGAAGGTTGAGGAGGATGGCTCAACAGTGAGAATCATCTCCGGAGAGTACCGGGAAGTAACCGGTCCGGCGAGTGGTGATTATGTAAAACTGCTCTATTTGGATGTGAGTTTGCAGGCCGGGGCGAAGTGGAGCCTTCGTATACCGCCCTCAAATACCCTCTTCGTTTACATTGTTGAGGGGGACGGTTGGTTTGACAAGGCGAGCAAAAACTTTCAGACAAGCAAAACCGCGCTGCTTTTCGGAAAAGGGGACGAGTTTTTTGCCAAAGCGGCGGAGGAAGGCATGCGGTTCTTTCTCTTTTGCGCCAAGCCGCTGAAAGAACCGGTGGCATGGGGCGGACCGATCGTCATGAACACGCGCCAGGAACTTGATCAGGCGTTCAAAGACATCAAAGACGGCACTTTTATTTGAATTTATATTGCAGTCGCTGCTACCGCAGCCAGACATATTGACAGAATAAAAGAAACAGAAAAGCAGCCCCGATAAAAATCAGCGCGATGACTATCCCCGCAACAACGGCGTTTGCCATCAGGTGCATCGATTCTTTGTTCGATATCGGCGGAGAATTCATGTCGTTTTGGTTATTTCCGGATGCCTTGAGTTCTTTTCTGCGGGCACGTAAGGTTCGAGGCGACTTGTCCCCGGTGTACCAGGGCATGCCTTCCACATTCATGTCAGCGATACGTGTCTCCATATCTATCGTGTCTTCGTGCGGAACTTTCTTTTTAAACATTCAAGCTGCTTTCTTTTTTGCCTTCCTTTTCGAGCGAAACATCATTAAATAGATGACAGCTCGTAAAGTGCCCGGGTTCGATTTCTTTTTGCTCCGGGATTACGGACTTACACATTTCCATGCAATAGGAGCACCGCGTATGAAACTTGCAGCCTTTCGGCGGATTAGCGGGAGAGGGAATACTGCCCTCCAGAATAATCCGGTTCATTTTGGCATCCGGATCCGGGACGGGAATGGCACTGAAGAGGGCTTTCGTGTAGGGGTGCAGCGGATTTGCGAAAATGTCTTTCTTGTCTCCGTACTCAACAATCTCCCCGAGATACATAACCCCGATTGTATCGGATATATGTTCAACCACCGAAAGATCGTGAGAAATAAACAGGTACGTCAGGTCATACTTCTTCTGCAGATCCTTCAGAAGATTAATGATCTGCGCCTGAATGGACACATCCAGAGCGGATACCGGTTCATCGCAGACGACAAATTCGGGTTTCAGTGCCAGTGCGCGCGCAATGCAGATTCGTTGACGCTGTCCTCCGGAAAATTCGTGCGGATACCGGTCTTTGTGATATGGGCGAAGACCGCAACTGGCCATAATATCGTCAATATAGTCGTTCAATTCTTCCTTCGGCACCAGTTTGTGCTCTCTAACCGCCTCTGCGATGATTTCACCGACCGGCAGACGAGGTGAGAGGCTGGAGTAGGGGTCTTGAAAAATAATCTGGATCCTCGGGCGCATTTCTCTTAGCTCTTTTCGGCTTAGTTTATGGATATCGATTCCGTCGAAAAGCACCTCGCCGGAAGTCTTCTCATTCAGCCGCAGAATCGTTCTTCCGATAGTCGTTTTGCCGCAGCCTGATTCGCCAACGAGTCCCATGGTTGTGCCACGCTTAATTTTGAAGGAGACGTCGTCGACCGCTTTGACGTGTCCGACGACATGCTGAATCACACCGTCCTTGATGGGAAAGTAAGTCTTGAGTTTCTTTACTTCAAGGATGTAGTCGCTTTGGCGGTTTTCGGGCGCAGAAGCGTCTAACTTGTCCTCATGCAATGTATCCTCGCGGTAATTTTCATCAAACATCACTTTTCCTCCTGTAAATCTTCATACAGGTAGCAACTGACAAAATGGGTCGGCGAAAGCCTTTTCTCACCGGGATAGACGCCACTGCACTTCTCCAGGCACTTTTCACAACGGTCTCTGAAGTAACAGTAATTCGGCATATCGATCGGGTTCGGGACATTTCCCGGAATGCTGTAGAGTCTTTCAACTGCTTTATTTACGGCAGGTTTGGATGCCATCAATCCGATGGTATAGGGATGGCTCGGGTTTTTAAACACTTCGCCAACCGTACCCTTTTCAACGACTCTTCCGGCATACATCACCACAACATAATCCGCCATTTCGGCAATGACGCCCAAGTCGTGCGTAATCAGCATGATGCTGCTGTTAATTTTGTTCTTGAGATTCCGGAGCAAATCCAGAATCTGCGCCTGAATCGTCACGTCCAGAGCGGTGGTCGGCTCATCCGCAATAATCAGACTCGGGCTGCAGGCAAGTGCCATGGAAATCATAACTCTCTGGCGCATGCCACCGGAAAGCTCGTGTTGATACATCCTGTATACGCCTTCGCCATTGGCAATGCTGACGGTCTCGAGCATCTCGAGGGTGCGCGCCTTGACTTGTTCCTTGGTCATTTCAGGATTATGGAGCGCTATCACCTCGTCGATCTGCGGTCCTATTCTAAAAACCGGATTCAAGCTGGTCATCGGCTCCTGAAAGATCATTGCCATCTTATTTCCGCGGACCGTCTGCATCTTTTCGATCGGCATTTTGGCGATATCCACCGCTTTATCTCCGAGGTTAAGCCGGATAGCACCGCTGACGATTTGTCCTTGCGGTCGCTGAACAATCTGCATTAGGGAAAGGCATGTGACAGATTTGCCGCACCCGCTCTCCCCGACGACACCGACGGTTTTACCGACCGGAATATCAAAGGTGACGCCGTCGACCGCCTTAACCGTTCCCGTATCCGTGAAAAAATAGGTGTGGAGGTCGTCAAATTCAACCACATTGCCGGGGTCTCTCATTGTCGTCTCGTATTCCGATTCCGGGACATTTTTGCGGTTATTGCGCTTTTCATAAGCACGCATACTTTTCCGGTTATCTCGCGAAATTGCCCGCGACTGTTTCGCCGTGAGATAATTGGCACTCTTAATTTTCTTCTGGCTCATTTTTTCTTTGATCACTGCTGTCACCTTATCTGCAAATTTGCTGTTTTGCTTATCTTCTTGATTTCGGGTCAAAGGCATCTCTCAAACCGTCTCCGATGAAATTGAATCCGAGAACGGTAATCAGGATGCAGAATCCGGCCGGTATCCAGACAAACCAATAGTGGGTCATGACATAGACATTCGTCACCGCATGGATGATATTCCCCCATGAGGCGAACGGAAACTTGACCCCCAGTCCGAGGAAACTCAACGTCGACTCGAGTAGAATAATTTCACCGAGCCCCATGGTCGCCAAAACAATCAACTGCGGTATAACGTTGGGAACCAAGTGCTTAAAAATCTTCCGGTACACCGATATCCCGCTCGCTTCCGCGGCGACCATAAATTCCTGTTCGCGAAGTGACAGGATCTGGCCGCGAACCATTCGCGCTACGTACGGCCACCCCAGGAATCCGAGCATAAGCATCAGATAGATCATGCGGGTCTGCGGATTCACTCGTAAGGCATCCATCATGGCACCAAAAATGATTATAATCGGCAGCGACGGGACGCTGTAAAAAATGTCAACAATACGCATAATCAAATTGTCGATCTTTTTCCCGAAATAGCCGGATATTCCGCCGAGAATGACGCCGATGAATGTCTCAATAATAATGACGATGAACCCGATCATTAACGAGATTCGACCACCGTACATCAGACGTGTCAAAATATCCATGCCATCACCGTCCGTGCCCAGCCAGTGTTTTAGGGATGGACTCTCATAGTAATTTACAACTTTCGTAACCGTTTGCGTCTTTACGATCCATCTAAAATTGTCCCGTTGAACGGTATATTCTGTCTCTTCTCCGGACTCGTCTTTATGGAAGAAAGAAGTTTTCCCGTCAATGACCGTGCGCCGCATTTCATCCTTAAACTCCAGTGTCAGAAATACATCCGAAAACAGTGGCTGAATAATCCATTTGGATATTACGGCATACTCGGTTTTGTCGCTGCCGTCAAACCGATAAATTCGAGCAAGATCTCCGTCCAGACCCAATTCGAAATCGGCACCGTTTGCTGAAAAAGTGGACTGATCCCCCTGATTCAACGCAAGTTCCGCCTGATAAAAAAATTCGAATGTTTCTTTTGTATTTACATCAGCAAAATCAAAGACTTCCAATCCCCCGAGTGCAACTTCGGAGGTGACATATGCCGAGTAAAATTTGCCGTCCTTAGCTGTCGTATAGACCTTACCTTCCGATTCAAATTCGGGCAAATTATCCGCAATCGCCGCCTTAAACGCTTCTTCAAAGGCTTCTGACGCGCTATACCCTTCTTCATAGGTAATGATAGGGTTTTTAGCCGTGCCGGCTGCGGTTGCCGCTTTTTGCATATTGGAAATCAAGTAGAAATTATCTCCGATCTCGGTCAGAGAATAGTCAATATCCTGGGCTGTGAAGGTGTTTAAGCCATTATTTATGGCGAGCAAAAACTGAGCCCTTGCCGTAGAAGAAAGCGTCTCCCCTTCTTTTTCGGTAAAACGAAATTCTGTGTTCTGTGTAACGCCGGCATAGTCTTTGGACATACTTTCATCTTCCGTGAAAACCTGACTCTCACCATACGGCATCAGCCAGCCTCCCAGGAAGGAGAACAGGAACATGGCACCAATGCAAACGGCACCGACGATGGCAAGCATGTTTCGGATGAATCGTTTAAACACAAGCATGGACGGAGACAGCACCTTGATGCGCTGTTCGTCATCC
>Ga0209373_10001547_pt1 | contig 26320 bp, 19 predicted proteins | sample Higcelweek5metaG_FD_187173 | JGI IMG/M metagenome (GOLD analysis project Ga0209373, IMG submission 187173) | Freshwater pond sediment microbial communities from the University of Edinburgh, under environmental carbon perturbations - High... | ecosystem: Environmental > Aquatic > Freshwater >... | reverse complement strand
GTGACTGGTTATTAAGCAGCCAGAGCGTAATCGTAGTCGTTGGCACTTGAGTGCTTGCCGCTTTTTACGAGGCCAGCGGCGCCTCGACCTGCTGCCACGGCATCGACAGTCCCCGTCGAAACCGGTGCGCCCCCTTTCAAAGATCGCATGAGACTCCACAGAGTATAAGTCTGAAAAACTCCGTGGCAAGGGCCGGACTGGCCCAAGCACAAAAGAATGCCTGGGCCGTGGTTTTCTGTCAAGGAATATGGCCTAGTGCAGCGCAAAGGAGGACTTGCCCTCCACGCGGTTGCGGCCAGATTCCTTGGCGCGGTACAGCGCTTCATCCGCCCGTTGGATGAGGCTTGGAACGTCGTCGCCCTCTTGCCAGGCCGTGACGCCGAAGCTGGAGGTCACCTGGCCCACCTGCCTGAAGTCGTTGCGCTCCAACTCGGAGCGGTAGCGTTCCGCCAGCGTTGAAACGACGGTCAGATTGGTCTCCGGGCAGATGATGAGGAACTCCTCGCCCCCCCAGCGGCCCACAATGTCGGTTTCTCGGGCGTTTTTCGTCAGCAGGGTGGAAAGCTCGATGAGCACGGAATCGCCAACCTGGTGGCCGTACGTGTCGTTGACGTTTTTGAAGTGGTCCACATCCAGAATGATGACGGCGAATATTTTGCCGTAGCGCCGCGCGCGCAAAATTTCGGATTGCAGGGTGGTCTCAAGCTTGCGGCGGTTGGCCAGCCCGGTGAGCTTGTCCGTGACGGAGAGCACCTCCAGCGTCTGGTTCTTGTCATCCAGTTCCTTGACAAGATCCTCAAGCCGGTCGCGTGCTTCGGTGAGCTCCTGAGTGCGCTGCTGGACCATCTCCTCCAGGTTGCCCACAAGTTGCTGCATGCGCCCGGACATGTCGTTGAAGCTGGCTGCCAGCACGCCCACCTCGTCCTTGGAATCGCTTGCGACGCAGGCGCGGAGGTTGCCAGCGCGCATTTCCTCGGCGCTGTGCGTCAGGGCGACGATTTTGCGGGTGATGCTGGCATGGATGACCGCGGCGATGAGCAGCACGAAGATGATGCCGGTGACGGCGGTGCCGACGATGATGAGCATGGACAGGCGGCTGGCTGTGGAAATTCTGTGCCGTGCGCGGTCGACCTCTGCCGAGGCCAGGGTCTTGAGGTTGGCGGAAATGGGGTCCACTGCCTTGGCCTGGAGCGTGAAGTCATTGAGCTTGCTGCGGATCGCAACATCGACGTCCGGTATCTTGTGGGCGATCTCGACGTATTCCCGGAGCAGGCGCTCTGCGTCCTTCCAGTCTTGCCCGGTTCCGCCGGTCCTGGCGTGCAGCGCTTCGCGCAGTTCAAAGCAGGCGTTCAGGGCGGACTGCATGTCCGGGCGCTGGCGCGTGACCATGTACTTGCGTTGATGCGCCACAAGCTGCCGGAATGGCATCAGGGTCGCGGACGAGCCGTTTGCGGCGCTCTCAAGCTGCTCTTCTATGTCTGAAAGCTGGCTTTCAAGCCCATTGCCCGGCGCGGCAAGCACGGTGACGAGATCCACAAGCTCGCGGAAGATGTCTGCGAATCTGCGCGCGGTGGAAAGGTACAGGGTCAGGTCGTTGTTGCGTTCCCGCAGGGCGTCGCTGACTTGCGACCCCTCAATGAGCCGCTTGAGCTCCTCGCTGGTGGCGACAACATGGGTGATGATCTCCGTGGAGGGCTTGAAGTAGAGCTCTTGCGCGGACAGAAAGCCGATGTTCGGATATTGCAGGAAGAAATCCCTGTGCAGACGCCGGGCCTTTTCCAGGTCGCCGTCCATTTCAAACACGCGCTGGCGTATCTCCACGCTGGCAAGAATGACCGTCTCGGCCTTGCGCACGTCGTACAGCGCCACCAGGCTCACAACCGCCTCCACCAGAATCATGCCCAGCAGGAGGAAGAAGACGAGGGCGAACTTGGCGGTAATGCCCAGGTTCTGCCAAGTGAGCATGAGGCGGCGCAGGAGCTTCATGGCGCTGGTTCGTAGGTAAACAGGACGTTCGCCTTCAGCCCCTCGACGCCATCCGCAGGATTCTTGAGGCGCAGCACGTTGAAGCGCGGCGGCGCGCAGTCGCCGAATTCATCGCAGGTCATCTTGGCGCCGACGCCCTTGTGGTCGCGTGTGGAGTAGAGCGCCTCGCGCAAGGCCTGGCGGCTGATGCGCACGTTGCCCGCGGCGTCCTTTTTCGCGGCGCTCTCTATGGCCTTGAAGAGGATCTCCGCGGCGTCGTATGCGCTGACATAATAGAATGTTGAGGGCGCGGCCTTGTAATGTTCCTGATAGTCCCGCAGCAGAGCGTCCATTTCAAGCGACTTGCCGGGCGGGGTGGGGCCGACGAAATACATTCCCACGGCCGCGCTCTTGACCGAATCAATGAAGCTCTGCTCGATGAGCGAGCCGTCGCTCATGAGCACTGTGCGCTTGAGGGCCGGATCTTTTCTGGCCTGCAGCAGCAAGTGGTTGCCCTCCGGCTGGAACAGCGGAAAGAAGATCAGCTCGGCCTTGGCGTTGGTCACGGCGGTGAGCACCGGGCCCATGTTCGTGTCCGCCTTGTTCACCGTTGCGGCAAGAACGATCTCCCCGCCGAGCTCTTTGAATTTTGTGGCAAAACCGTCGGTCAGCCCACGGGTGTACAGATCACCGTCGTTGATTGTGGCGGCCTTGCGGATGCCCAGCTTCTCGTAGGCGAAAGTGGCCGCGGCCGGACCGGAGGATTCCTCGTTGGGTGCGGTGCGGAAAAAGCCGGGCTGCCATTTGGGCGCCTTGCGGCCGCCCATGCTGGTGAGAAACGAAGCGGAATTATTGCCGGAGATCATGGTGAGCCCGGCCTTGGACATGACTTCGGAGGCTGTGGCCGCGTCGCCGGAGCAGGTGGTGCCGAAGATGGCCACGACTGACGGATCGGCGACGATCTTGAGGGCCGCGTTTGCGCCGCCCTCGGGTTGGCAGCCGGTGTCTTCAACTTGCAGCGAGACCTCATGGCCCAGCAGCTTGCCGTGCCTGCGCGCCAGGGCGAGCTCAAGGCCGCGCATCTGCTCCTGTCCCAGGGGGGCCACCTTGCCGCTCAACGATTGGATGACGCCGAGTTTGAGCGGCGCCCCGGGGGCGATCTCCACGCAGGTGATCGGGTCGACACAGGGCTTGCGGTCGGCATCGCTGGAGCAGGCCGCAAGCAAAGCAAGAGCTATGAAGAGAAAAAGCCTGGTGTGGCTGGGGATCGCGAGCATAATTTCCTGAGCGCATGGTGGCTATCGTTCTGCCTGGTCCGCCCTTTTCCTCTGGGGGGAGGGTGAGGCGGCCCGGCCGTTGGCTTCAGTGGTGTCCTGGAGCAGAGCATCCCACTCGCTGCAGAGTGGGTATCCATGCGTAATCAAATTCTCGCTTTAATACCACACAATTTCTACACCCGCATGCGTTGGCGGTTTGAAGACACAAAAAAACCCCTGCCTAAACAGGGGTTTAATTTTTTGGTAGCGAGGGAGGGAATTGAACCCCCGACACTGCGGATATGAGCCGCATGCTCTGACCGACTGAGCTACCTCGCCTTGATTCCCTCAACGGGAAGCGCCTTATAGCTATTCTCCAGAAGCTTGGCAAGCCCTGGAAGGGGGATGCGGGCATTTTATTGCGGAAAAATACGCGGGAAAGGTGCGCGGCTCCGCGTTGCCAGGATATGCTCTGTGGTGTAGAATTTGCTAAGCAAACGCGAGGACCTTGAAAAGGAGCGGAACATGAGCACAGTTGTCCCCCAGAGTGAATTGACGCGCAGAGCCATGGACTGGATCGGCGAGCAGTGCGCCTGCCAGCCCTGCGCGGCCGACCCGCTTCGCCTTATTGACGCCGCTGCGGAGCGCTTCAATTTGAGCCCCTTGGAGGTCGAGTTCCTGAAACGCTTCTACACCGTCGGCGACAAAGGCGAGAAGCAGCCTTGAAGATCATTCACCGCCAAATTTTTAAGGAACACATAGGGTTGTTCCTTCTCATCGGCTCCTGCCTGCTGGGTCTCATCCTGGTCGGGCGCATGCTGCAATTGCGCGAGATGCTGCTTTCCCAGAACCTCGGCGTCTTTGATGTGCTGCGCCTGTTCGTGTACTTGAGCCCGTTCTTCATGCTGCTCTTGACGCCCATCGCCTGCATGCTCAGCGTGTTCCTCACCTTTCTGCGCATGGCGGCGGACAGGGAGCTGACGGCCCTCAAAGCCAGCGGCGTGAGCCTGTACCAGCTGTTGCCCGCGCCGATCATCTTTTGCACCTTGTGCACGCTTTTCAGTCTCTACATTTCCCTTGTGGGCGTTTCCTGGGGCATGGAGCAATTCAAAATTTCCCTGGTGGAATTCGCACGGACCAAGACCAAGCTTTCATTGCAAGCTGGCGTGTTCAACCAGGAATTCCCAGGGCTCACCATCTACGCCCAGCAGGTCGATCTGGATTCCGGCGACATCCGCTTTGTCTTTGTGCAGGACAAGACCAGCAAGAACTTCACCACAACCGTGGTCGCACCGGAGGGCACAGTGACCACCGACCCGGAGAAGGAACAGATTAAGGTCGTGTTCCGCAACGGCAGGATCTTCCGCCGCGTGGACGAAAACCTTGAGGTGCTGCATTTCGGCAATTACGCCGTGCGTTTGCCCCTTGGAAACATGCTGACGAGCATGGGCTATGGGCGCATGTCCTTGAAGGAGATGTCCTTCAAGCGACTGCTGGAGGTGGACGGCAATGAGGCCATCCAGAAGCAGCTCTTGGCGGATAACCGAATTGATTCGAACAAGCTGCGCGCGGTGAGGACGGAGATTCAAAAGCGCCTGGCCTTGCCGTTGGCGTGCCTGGTGCTGGGCTTGTTCTCCGTGCCCATCGCCTGCGTTTTCCGGGCGCTGAAGCAGCAGCACGGCCTGGTCATGGCCCTTGGCGTCTTTCTTGTCTATTATTCGATGCTCAGCTTTGCGGAAAGCCTTGGCGAGTCGCAGCCGGAGGTTGCGGCCATCGGCGTTTGGGTGCCCAATGTCCTCTTCAGCGGCGTGGGCTTCGTGTTCTTGCGCCAGGCCGTGCGCGAGCGCGTCCCGTCCGGGGTCCTTTGGGCCTTGCAGCGCCTGCAGCAGAAGGGGGCGGCATGAGCTGGTCCATGCCCCGGCTCGGGGCGCTCAGCAGCTATCTCGTCCGCCAGAACCTGTTCCTCATGGTGACCTGCCTTGGGGCGGGCACCTTCATTTATCTCTTGGCCGATCTGGCCGACCGCCTGGAGCACTTTCTGGACGCCGGGCTTTCCTGGCGCCAGATCATCACCTACTTCATGGTCAAGACGCCGCTCATCTTTTCGCAGATTCTTCCCGCCGTGTTCTTGCTGGCCGTTGTCCTGCAACTGGGGCTTTTGGTGCGCAACCGCGAGATGATGGCCCTGCGCGCGGGCGGCGTCTCCATTGCCTGGTTCATCCGCTTCTTCATTGTCTATGCGATCATCTGGAGCTTCGGGCAGCTTCTTTTCTCGCAGTTTGTCGCCTCCTACGGCGAACAGGAAGCCACGCGCATTTGGCGCGAGGAAGTGCGCAAGCGCCAGCTCGACAAGCGCACTGTGAAGAACCTGTGGTTCCGCGAAGGACCGTACATCGTCCACGCGGGCGAGGCCCAGCCCACGTCGAGCCGCGTCAACGACGTGACGGTGTATGAGTTTGACCGCGACACCATGCGCCTGATGCGCATCATGACGGCCAAGAAAGGCCTTGTGGACGAGCATGGCTGGGGGCTTCTCGACGTGTGGGAGATAGAGACCTCAGACTTCACGGCCACGCGGCTTTTAACGAACTTCATACCCCTGCGGCAGAACATGCGCAGCTTCCTGAACTCCGATGTGGCGGACCGCTCCGACCTGCCCCTGTGGCATCTGGGCCAGGTCATTGAGGAACTCAAGGAGTCCGGCTCGAACGTGGAGCGCCTGCGCACGGCCTGGCACGGCAAGTGGTCGTACGCCTTCTCCATCATCACCATGGCCTTGCTGGCCCTGGCCTTGTGCTCGTTTTTCGAGAACCTCTACATCAATCTTGTCTTGAGCCTGGTGGTCATCTTCAGCTACTACGGGCTTTACGTCCTGGGCATCACCACCGGACAGAAGGGCCTGCTGCCGCCCATCGCCGGGGCCTGGCTGGCCAACGGAGCCTTTGGCTCGCTGGCCACGCTGCGGCTGGCTTGGCTCTGCGCACCGCGCTTCACGGCACGCGTGCACCGCTGGCGCGACGGCATGGCCCGCCGCTTCAGTCCTGGGGCGTAGCGGGCTGCGCGGCGGCGACACCGGCCCGGGCGTCCAGCGCGGCCCAAAGGGCGTCGTGCCCCAGCTTGGTCACGCTGGAGAAGCAGATGGGCGTGGCGGCGCCGCCCAAAAGATCGCGCCATTCGCGCTGCCGCGCCGCGGCTTCGCGCTGGTTCACCTTGTCGCACTTGGTGAGCACGGGCAGAATGGGAATGCCCGCATGGCGCAGCCAGCCCACAAGCTCAAGGTCGCTCTGCTGTGGCGTGACGCGGACATCAAGCAGCACGGCAACGCCCTTGAGCCCGGGGTTGTCGGTCAGAAACGTTTCGATGAGCTTGCCCCATTTGGCCCGCTCGGCCTGGGAACGGCGCGCATAGCCGTAGCCCGGCAGGTCCACCAGGGTGTAGTCGCCCGGGGCGATGCGGAAGAAGTTCACGCTTTGGGTCTTGCCCGGCGTGGAGCTGACCTTGGCCAGGCCCTTGCGGCCCGCCAGGCAGTTGATGAGCGAGCTTTTGCCCACGTTGGAGCGTCCGGCCAGCGCAACTTGCGGCTCGTCAGACGGGGTGAGCTGTGATATCTCGTACGCTGTTTTGACTAAGTCGAAGGTTCGATTCATACTGCTCCAGAGAGGCTTCTCGCGCACGGCGTGTGCGCTTGCGTCTTAGATGTTGGCTTTTGGCCTCCGCGTCAAGCACGGTCCGCGACCTCAAACCCGCCAGAGGGCAGCCATGAGCACCCGTAAATACCTTATCTTGAATGGCCCGAACCTGGGGCACATCGGCACCCGCCAGCCGGAAATCTACGGATCGCAAGGCCTGGACGCTCTGCCGGAGATGCTCAAAGGCTTTCTGGGCGACAAGGCCGCTGAAGTGGAGCTCGTGTTCCACCAGTCCAATTTCGAGGGCAATCTCATCGACCGGTTGGAGATGGCCCGGCGCGAAGGGCTCGATGGCGTGGCCTTCAACGCCGGCGCCCTCACCCACACCAGCCTCGCCCTGGCCGATTGCCTGGCTTGGATCGGCGTGCCCTGCGTCGAGGTGCACATTTCGAACATCTTTGCCCGCACGGATGAACCCCTGCGCCAGAAAAGCCTGATGGGGAAAAGCTGCATCGGATGTGTTGCCGGTTTCGGCATTCTCGGGTATGCGTTGGCGGTCCTGGCGCTGGAGCGCCGCGCGGTCGAGGGTCAGGATAAAAATTAGTCAGGCGCGACAGCATGTTGCTGCCATAAATGACCCGGAGGTTGAATGTATTCCACGTCTGATTTCCGTCGCGGTCTCAAGATCGAGATGGACGGCAAGCCTTATGAAATCGTCGAATTCCAGCATGTGAAGCCCGGCAAGGGCGGCGCCTTCGTGCGCACCAAGCTGAAGCACATCCTCACCGGCCGCGTTGTGGACGAGACCTTCCGCTCCGGCGAGAAGGTCGACAAGCCCGACATCGCCATGCAGGAAATGCAGTTCCTCTACCGCGAGGGCACCGATTTCGTTTTCATGGACCTTGAAAGCTACGAACAGAAAAATATCCCGGCCGCCCAGGTGGGTGACAAGGGCGGTTACGTGAAGGAAGGCGAGACCGTGAAGGTGCTGCTGTACAACGGCGAGCTCTTCGATATGGACCTCACCGCCTCCGTGGTCTTGACCGTTGTGGAGACCGAGCCCGGCGTGCAGGGCGACCGCGTCACCGGCGCCAGCAAGCCCGCCAAGCTCGAGACCGGCATCATGGTCAGCGTGCCGCTGTTCATCGCCCAGGGCGAGCGCATCAAGGTCGACACCCGCACCGGCGAGTATCTGAGCCGCGAGTAATCCGGTTCCCGCCAGGATATGTCCGATGCCCATAAGCCCGCCCCGAAGAAACGGGGCGGGCACATTGCCAAAGCCAAGGCGAAAGCGGAGGGTAGATCCACGGACACAGTAAAATTCCGCATGGAGATTCGAGGACTTGCCTATTTGTTTGTGGCGGTCTTCCTCTTTCTGTGCGTGTTTTCCTTTGATCCGCTGGACCCCACGTTCAACCAGGCGGTGAGCGCGGCCCGCAAGACGAGCAATCTCGCCGGGGCCGTGGGCTCGTACACGGCCGGTTTCCTGGTGGAGATTTTCGGCATCGGCGCCTTGGCCTGGCCCATTTTTCTGGCTCAGATCGGCCTGGCGCAGTTCATTGAGCGTTTCCGCCAGGGCTGGTTCCGCTGGTTTGGCGTGGCCGTGCTCGTTCTGTGCGTCATGGCCTGGGCCGCCAAGCCCTGGGCCGTGCCCGCGCATGGCCTGGCCCCGACCCTGGCCGGCGGCGGCGCCATCGGCAAGCTGGCCGTCAGCACCACCTGCACCCTGCTGAACCCCTGGGGATCGTCGCTTTTCTGGCTGTTTTGCACCGCCGTGTCCATGCAGATAGGCCTGCAGGTGAGCTGGGGAGCGGTGTTCAAGCGCCTCAAGTCCTTCGCCTACGATCAATGGTGCAAGTACCGCGAGCGCAACCTGCGCCACCGCACGGTCGAAGCGGGCAAGCCCGCCCAGGCTGGCGCGGCCGGAAAACCGGCCATGCGCCTTTTGGAGCGCCTGGGCGAGCGCATGAACAAGCGCGCCGCGCAGAGCGATTCAGAAGAGGACGGGGGGACTCAGCGCAAGCCGTCCCACGCCGCTGTTCCGGTTGCCGCTCCGGCTGGCGCGGACATGGTGCTCAAGCCTTTTGAAGCCCCTGCGCCGGTCAAGAAGGCGGTCTCGGCCGTGTCCTCGTCCAGCGCCGATCTGCCGAGCCCGGAACTGCTGCACGAGGCCCCGCCGCAGCAGGCCGTCAGCGATCCCAAGACGCTGCAGGCCAAGGCCCGCCAGCTCACCGCCTGTCTCGCGGACTTCAACATCCAGGGCGAGATCCAGCAGGTGCTGCCCGGCCCCGTGGTCACCATGTTCGAGTTCAAACCCGCTCCGGGCGTCAAAATCAGCACCATCGCCGCGCGCAACGACGACATCGCGCTTTCTCTCAAGGCCCTTGCGGTCCGCATTGAGGCGCCCATCCCCGGCAAGGACTCCATCGGCGTGGAGATTCCCAACGAGAAGCGGCAAACCGTGAGCCTGCGCGAAATCATCGAGCATCCGGTGTTTAGCATGGCCAAGTCCTCGCTGACCCTGGCCCTGGGCAAGGATATTCAGGGCGCGCCGCAAGTGGCCGATCTTGCCGCCATGCCACACATCTTGGTGGCTGGCGCAACGGGCGCGGGCAAGAGCGTGTGCCTGAACGGCTTCCTCGTCTCCCTCCTCTTCAAGGCCTCGCCAGAGCAGGTCAAGCTGCTGCTCATCGACCCCAAGCGCATCGAGCTGGCCATCTATTCCGACCTGCCGCACCTGGTGCACCCGGTGGTGACGGACATGAACCTGGCCAAGAGCGCGCTGGAGTGGGCCATGTGCGAAATGGATTCGCGCTACGAGACCCTGGCCCGCCTTGGCGTGCGCAACATCGAGGGCTTCAACCAGAAGCTCAAGGAGATGGGCGATAAGCGCCCTGACGACTTGGCCGACCTTTCACCCATGCCGTATCTCGTCATCGTCATCGACGAATTGGCCGACCTGATGATGACCGCGGCCAAGGACGTGGAGACCTGCATCGTCCGCTTGGCGCAGCTTGCCCGCGCGGCTGGCATCCACATGATTTTGGCCACCCAGCGGCCCAGCGTCGATGTGGTGACAGGCCTCATCAAGGCCAACTTCCCCACACGTATTTCGTTCCAGGTCACCAGCCGCCACGACTCGCGCACCATTCTCGACACCGTCGGCGCGGAGCGTCTGCTCGGCAAGGGCGACATGCTCTACAAATCCGGCGGGTCCAAGCTGCGGCGCCTCCACGGGGCCTATGTGGACGAGGTGGAGATTGAGGCCGTGGTGGCCTATTGGAAGGCGCGCCAGCCCCAGCAGTTCGACCTGGACTTCTCCGAGTGGCGCAAGGAGGGCGACGCCCCGAGCGGCGCTCCCGGCGGCGAGGGAGGCGGCAACGGTGTGGCCGACGACCCCATGTACTCCGAGGCCGTGGAGTTCGTCACCGGCCAGGGCAGGGCGTCCATTTCGCTCATTCAGCGCCGCTTCCGCATCGGGTTCAACCGCGCCGCCCGCTACATTGAGCAGATGGAGGCCGACGGGCTGCTCGGCGCCGCAGACGGCAGCAAGCCCCGCGTGGTCATGAAGGGCCGCGATTAGCCCGCACCGCGCTCCGTGCGCGTTTCGCTCTCTCGATTCCCATCTCTTGATTCCCACGCAAACAAAAAGCCCCCGCGAAAACGCGGGGGCTTTTTTCATGTGGCGTTGTGAGGAGGCGGACTACTTGGCTTTGGCCGTGGCGTCCACAGCGGGCTTGTTGACCTTTGCCGCCTCCGGGGCTTCATCGCCGGACCAGCCGCCGCCCAGGGCCTTGTAGAGGGTCAGCAGGCTCGTCTGGCGCGAAAGCCGCGCGGTGATGAGGCTCTGCTGGGCGGAGACGTTGGAACGCTGCGAGTCGAGCTTGCTCAGGTAGCTGTCCACGCCGTTCTCATAACGCAGGGTGGAGAGCTCGTAGCTTTTGGCAGTGGCCTTGGCCATGGAGGTCTGCGCTTCAACCTGGGTCGTTAGGGATGCTCCCTGGGCCAGGGCGTCGGAGACTTCCTTGAAGGCGGTCTGCACGGCCTTCTCGTACTGGGCCACGTAGATGTCGCGGTCGGCCTCGGCCGACTTGACCCCGGCGCTGATGGCCCCGGCGTGGAAGATGGGCAGGGTGATCTGCGGCACAAAGGTCCAGGCCTGCGAGCCCGACTTGAACAAGCCGTTGATGGCGTTGCTCGAAGTGCCGAAGTCTCCCGTGAGGCTGATGGTGGGGAAGTGCATGGCCCGCGCCGCGCCGATGTTGGCGTTGGCGGCCTTCAGCGTATGCTCGGCGGCCACGACGTCCGGCCTGCGGGTCAGCACCTCGGAGGGCAGCCCGGCGGGCACGGGGGCGAGCGGGGCGACCTCGGCCAGAGTCTTGGCCGGCAGCAGCTCCGGGCCAAGGGGCATGCCCACCAGCACGGAGAGGTTGTTCTCGTCGGCCGTGACCTGGGCCGTGTAGCTGGCGACGCTTACGCGGGCGGAGTCTACGGTGGTTTGCGCCTGGGAGAGCGTGAGCTCGTTGTCCACGCCGTTTTCAAAGCGCTGTCTCGTCAGCTCATAGGAGGCGAGTTCGGTGTCCAGAACCTCCTTGGCCAGGCTCAGGTGCTCGCGGTCCGCAGCCAGGGTGAGGTACGCCGAGGCGACCTCGGCCACCAGGGTCAGCTCCACGCTCTTGGCCGAGGCCTCGGTGGAGAGATACTGCTCCAGGGCCTGGGCTTTCAAGCTCTGGATGCGGCCAAAGAGGTCCAGCTCAAAGGAGCTGAAGCCCAGGCCGACGCTGTAGGACCGGGAGGTGAACGCCTCTCCGCTCGACGAGAGGGAGGCCGGCGTGCGGGAGCTGTTGGAGCCGGCCGTGCCATTGATCTTGGGGAACAGATCCGCGCGCACAATGGCGTGCTGGGCCTGCGCCTTCTCGATCTTGAGCACTGCCACGCGCAGGTCGCGGTTGTTGGCCAGGGCCAGCTCCACAATGCGCTTCATGGCCGGGTCGGTGACGATCTGGCGCCAATCCTGGGCCTTCGCCCCCGGTTGGCTGGCCGCGGCGACGCCGCTGTTCCAGTCGCCCGGCATGGCGGGATTGGGCCGCACATATTTGGGGGCCATGGTGCAGCCACCCAAAAGGGCGGGAATCAACGCGGCCAGGCAGGCCGCCTTCAGGGCATTTCGCTTGTTGCGCATTACTTTACCTCGCCGGCCTTGCCGGAAGTGGGAGCAGAGGTTGAGCTGGAAGTTGAGCTGGTGGTCGGGTCTGAAGCCGAATCAGCGGCCTGGACCGCCGCGCTTTGATCCTGTGCGGCAGGCGCTGCCGAGACCGTCGTTGGGGCCTCCACCGGCGAACCGGCAGAGCCGTTCTCTGGGCCGCCGTCCGTTCCGCCGTCGTCGCCATCGGCGTAGGCCAGGGCGCGCGGCTTTCTGCGCGCGGCAAAGCTGTACACGATGACGAAGAACACCGGCACGAAGTAGATGCCGAGCACCGTGGCCGTGACCATGCCGCCGATGACGCCGGTGCCGATGGCCCGCTGGCTGCCGGAGCCCGCGCCTGTGCTGACGGCCAGTGGCAGAACGCCCAGGATGAACGCCAGAGAGGTCATGAGGATGGGGCGTAGTCTGAGGCGTGTGGCCTCAAGTGTCGCCTCGACCAGTTCGTGCCCCTTTTCCACCAAGTCCTTGGCGAACTCCACGATAAGAATGGCGTTCTTTGCCGAGAGGCCGATGGTTGTGAGCAGGCCGACCTGGAAGTAGACGTCGTTCGAGAGCCCGCGGCCGAAGGTGGCCAGAACCGAGCCGAGAACGCCCAGGGGCACCACGAGCATGACCGCCGTGGGCACGGACCAGGACTCGTACAGCGCGGCCAGGCACAGGAACACGACCAGGATGGAGATGCCGTAAAGGGCCGGAGCCTGGGAGCCGCTCATGCGCTCCTGGTAGGACAGGCCCGTCCATTCGACGCCGATGCCAGCGGGCAGCTTGGTGGCGATGTCCTCGATGGCGCGCATGGCGTCGCCGGTGCTCATGCCCGGTGCGGCGTTGCCCAAAACCTCGACGGCGGACATGCCGTTGTAGCGTTCCAGGCGCGGCGAGCCGTAGGTCCAGCGGCCGGATGAGAAGGCCTGGAAGGGAACCATGCTGCCTTGGGCGTTGCGCACGTACCAGCGGTTGATGTCTTCGGGCATCATGCGGAAGGGCGCGTCGCCCTGCAAATAGACTTTTTTCACGCGGCCGCGGTCAAGGAAGTCGTTGACGTAGCTGCCGCCCAGAACCGTTGTCAGAGTGTCGTTGATGTCGCCCATGGCGAGGCCGTAGGCGCCCGCGCGGGCCTGGTCGATGTCGATCTGGTACTGTGGGGTGTCTTCCATGCCGTTGGGGCGTACGCCCACCAGGGCCGGATTCTTGGCGGACATGCCCAGGAGCTGGTTGCGCGCCTGCATGAGCGCGTCGTGGCCGAGACCGGCGCGGTCCTGCAGAAACAGGTCGAAGCCCGAAGCGTTGCCGAGCTCCATGACCGCGGGCGGGGTGAAGGCGTAGACGTTGGCGTTCTTGATGCCCATGAAGGCGCCCATGGCCCGTTGCGCAATGGCCTTTGCGCTGGCCAGGGGGCCTTTGCGCTCGTCCCAGGGCTTGAGCTGCACAAAGGCCAGGCCCGCGTTCTGGCCGCGGCCGGCGAAGCTGAAGCCGGCAACGGTGAAGAGCGAGCTGACGTACTGCTTCTCGGCCCCGAGGAAGTGATGCTCCACCTGCTCCAGAACCTGGAGGGTGCGCTCCTGCGGGGCGCCGGCCGGCAACTGCACAAGTCCGAAGATGATGCCCTGGTCTTCGTCCGGCAAAAACGAGGACGGCAGACGGAGGAACAGCAACACAAGGCCCAACAGGATGAGCGCATAGACCAGCATGACGCGCTTGCTGCGCTTCAGAAGTCCGCGCACGCCGGACTGGTACCGGCTGCTGCTTGCGTCGAATATGCGGTTGAAGGAGCCGAAGAACCCGTGCTGGCTCATGGTGTGGCCTTTGTGCACGGGCTTGAGGAACGTGGCGCACAGCGCCGGGGTGAGCACGATGGCGACCACCACGGACAGCAGCATGGCCGAGACGATGGTCAGCGAGAACTGCCGGTAGATGACGCCGGACGAGCCGCTGATGAAGGCCATGGGAATGAACACGGCGGAGAGAACCAGGGCGATGCCCACCAGGGCGCTTGTAATCTGCCCCATGGACTTTTTGGTGGCCTCTTTTGGCGAGAGGCCCTCCTCGGTCATGATGCGTTCCACGTTTTCGACGACGACGATGGCGTCGTCGACAAGTAGACCGATGGCCAGCACGATGCCGAACATGGTCAGCGTGTTGATGGAGAAGCCGAAGGCCGCCAAGGCGCCGAAGGTGCCCAAGAGAACAACCGGCACGGCGATGGTGGGAATGATTGTTGCGCGGAAGTTCTGCAAAAACAAATACATGACAAGGAAGACCAGAAGAATTGCTTCCGCAAGGGTCTTGAGGACTTCCTCGATGCTCACGCGCACAAAGGGCGTGGTGTCGTAGGGGAACACGCTGTGCATGCCCTGGGGGAAGGTCGAGGACAGCGTGTTCATGGCGGCGCGCACGCCTTTCACCGTGTCAAGGGCGTTGGCTCCCGTGGCCAGCTTGATGGCGATGCCGGTTGAGGGCTTGCCGTTGAAGCGCGACGAGGTGTCGTAGGATTCGCTGCCAAGCTCCACGCGCGCCACATCGGAGAGGTGCACCGTGGAGCCGTCCTGGTTGACGCGCAGGACGATCTTCTCGAACTGGCTCACGGTTTCAAGACGGCTCTGCGACAGGATGGTGAAGCTCATCTGCTGGCCGGGAACGGCAGGGGTGCCGCCGATTTGACCGGCGGAGATCTGCGCGTTCTGGGCCGTGATGGCGGACTTCACGTCCGCAGGCGTCATTTTATAATTGTTCAGCTTGTCCGGGTCGAGCCAGACGCGCATGGAATACTGCGCGCCAAACACCATGGCCTCGCCCACGCCGTTTACGCGGCTGATGGGGTCGAGCAGATAGGCCGAGGCGTAGTCGCTCAGGTCGCGGCCGCTCATGTTCGGATCATCGGAGACCAGCGCAACGATCATGAGGAAGCTCGATGCGCTCTTGTTCACGGTGATGCCCTGGCGCTGCACTTCCTCGGGCAGAAGCGGCGTCGCCAGGGCGAGCTTGTTCTGCACCTGCACCTGGGCGATGTCCGGGTCGGTGTTGGAGTCGAAGGTGAGGGTGATGGCGACCTGGCCCGAGGAGTCGCTTGTGGACGACATGTAGCGCAGGTTGTCGATGCCCTTCATCTTCTGCTCGATGACCTGGGTGACGCTGTCTTCCACGGTTTTGGAAGACGCGCCGGGATACGCGGCGCTGATGGTGACGGCCGTCGGCGCGATTTTAGGATATTGCGAAATGGGCAGGCTGACGATGGACAGCACGCCCGCGAGCATGATGATGATGGCGATGACCCAGGCGAAGACCGGGCGATCGATGAAGAACTTGGCCATGATGCGTGCTCCCGATCCTTACTGTTGCGCGGGCGTGTGGGCGGCGGGCTGCTCGGGCTTATGGCCGGGCGCGTCGTTCAACGTGGATGTGGGCCAAGGTTCATTCTTGGGCGGCGAGTAGGCGGACTGCTCGCGCTTCTTGGACGAATCCTTGGCGGCGCCCGCCTTTTCAGCCGGAGCCTTATCCGCCGCGCTACTGTCCGCGTGCGGCTTGGCTTCGGCCTTGGCCTGGTTTTCAGGCTTGGGCTGCGCCTTGGTTTCAGGCTTGGGCTGTGCCTTGGCTTCGGGCTTGGCCTGCTGCGCAGCAGGGGCCTGGGCCTTTTCTACCTTGGCCGGCGCGGCCGGAGTCTGCGGGGCTGCGGGCTGCTGGGCAGCGGGCGCGGCCTGTGGCGCGGGGGACGTGGCGTTGGCTTGAGCGGCCTGGGGCTGTGCCGCGGGTGCGGCGCTTGCTTCGACAGCCTTGGCCTTGCCACCGGGCTTCACCTTCTGCAAACCTTCGACAATGACCTTGTCGCCTGCGGCCAGGCCGCTGGCCACGAGCCACTTGCCGCCCACCACGCGGTCCACGATGATGGTGCGCATCTCAACCACGCCATCGCCCTTGACCACCAAAACCTGGGCATTGCCCTTGCTGTCGCGGCTGACGGCCGCCTGGGGAACCAGAATGGCCTGCTCGTCGATACCTTCCTCAAGCACGGCGCGCACATAAAGCCCGGGCAGAAGATCGTGCCCCGGGTTGGGGAACAGCGCGCGCAAGGTGATAACGCCGGTGTTCTGGTCAACGGTGATGTCCGAAAACTGCAGCACGCCTTCGTTGGCGTAGGCTGTGCCGTCTTCGAAAAGCAGCTTCACCTTGGCGCCGCCGTTGCCGGCCTTCTTGAGCTTGCCGCTGGCGAGATCGCGCTTCAGGCGCATGACCTCGGCGCTGGATTGGGTCACATCGACGTAGATGGGGTCGATCTGCTGCACGGTGGCCAGGGCCGTGGCCTGGCTGGCCGTGACCAGCGCGCCGGGGGTGACGCTGGACTTGCCGATGCGGCCCGCGATGGGCGAAGTGACGCGGGTGTAGCCGAGGTTGATGCGCGCGGTGTCGAGCGCGGCCTTGGCCGCCACGACCTCCGCCTGGGCCTGCTGGTGCGCGGCCTGGGCATCGTCGTTGTCCTGCTTGCTCACGCCGTTGACCTTGACGAGGTTGGCGTAGCGTTCGGCCTTGAGCTTCGAGGGCTGCGCGTTGGCCTCGGCCTTGGTCAGCGTGGCCTTGGCGCTGTTGTAAGCGGCCTGGTAGGTCGCGGGGTCGATCTGGTAAAGCAGTTCGCCCGCCTTGACGTCGGAGCCTTCCTTGAACAGGCGCTTCTGAATGATGCCGCCTACCTGGGGCCGCACATCAGACATGAGGTGCGCGGAGGTGCGGCCGGCCAACACCGTCGTCAGCGTCAATTTTTCGGGGGCGATGGTGACCACCGTGACTTCTGGTTCGCCGGGGGGCGGTCCGGCCTGCTTGTTTTGACCGCAGGCGGGAAGGACCGCGAAAAGCGCGGCGAACAGAAGCGGAAGAGTGAAACGAGTACGGATGCGCATGTGATTTCCTGATCTGCTGGATTGCGGTTTCATAACACGTTGCCGGTGGGTCATGCCTTTTCGTTCTGTGTGCGCTGCGAGTTTAGGTTCGCTATGCCGCTGAGCGAAAATTCCAAGATGAAGTCCGTGATGAACTCAATGTTGCTCTCGCGGAGCGTCAATTCCGGGGTCATGAGGTTGAGGGCCTCCTTGCCGATGTCGAACAGCACGCATTGGCCGATGATGCTTGATGCGCAGCGGGAAATGGTGGTCTCGCTGTGTTCCGGCAAATACTGCCGGACAATATCCTTCAGCAGCTCCAGCCCTGGGCGGCAGTGCTTCTCAAAGATCTCCGCGAAATATTTCGAAGGCTCCACATACTCCTGCTTGAGCAGCTTTCCCAGGCGCTCGTTTTCCGGGTTCCCGTCTCCAAGAGTTTGAAGCAAAAAACTGCGGATGTATGTGCGCAGACGATCCTTGGGATCGCTTTGCGGGGTCACGCCCTCGTCTTGCGGGTGCCGCTCATGCTCGCGCTGCATGTAGTCCTGAAGCACCGAGATGTAGAGCCGCTCCTTGTTGCCGAAATGATAGTTGACCGCCGCCACGTTGGCCCCGGCAAGGGCGCATATGTCACGAATGGTGGCGTTCTCCAGTCCGTGCTCTGAAAAGACCTTGCGCGCCGCTTGCAACAAACGCGCCTTGGTTCCCAGTTCTTGTGGTGCCGCCATGTCTTCTCCTGCGAGTAAAAATAGTATTAGAACGAAAATTTAAACGCTATTTAAATTCGTATTTGATGACTGTCAAGCTTTGTTTCCATAATTAAGCAAAATTAAAAAAACACTTGTATGCCAGCGAGATGACTGCATATGACAGCTGCGGTTGTGCCCGCGTTAACACAGGAAAGCAAGGGGGTTGCGCGCAGCATCAAGATGTGTTGCGTACGGATTGCGCCGGAAGCCCCGGCAAAATATTGTGCGGAGGGAGGGGCTCAGCCGTCAGTGGGAGAGGCTGTCCTCAAGTATTTTGCGCACGCTCTTGCCTGTGCAATCTTCCAGCAACGCCTCCATGCGCAATGCATGGTCGAGTCTGCGCCGGATGGCTTGGCAGGCTTCGGCATCATCGGCGAAGCGGTCCAGCTTTTCCTGAAACCGCTGGCGCACCGGCACGCGCACCGGGCCGCGCACCAGCTTGTCGGCCAGGTAGACAAGCTCCCGCTCGGTAAGGCTTGTCAGCCCGGCCGGATTGACGTCCCGGTGCGTGCGGACGATTTCCGCCAGCCGCGGGTAGCCGGCCTCGGCAAGAATGTGCGCGCCTGCCGCCTCGTGCTGGGGCTGTCCTTTGGCGATATCGTGCAGGAGCGCAGCGGTCTCAATGAGTTCAAGGTTCAGCTGCGCTCCCTTGGCCACCAGCGCCCGCGCCAGCGCCAGCGCTGCATCGGCCACGCCGCGTCCATGGGCGAATCCGCGCTCGCCCGCGTTGTGCAAGTCCAGCAAGACCATGGCCTCCTCAATGGTCGGAATGTCCAGGCGGGCGGCGCGGCGTTCGGCTTCGGCAAAGGCCGCGTCGTCATCCACGTCGAGAAGTATCTGGGCATCGGCCACGGGCACGGCCTCCTGCGGCAATTGGGCCAGGGCGCCCGCCAGGCCGCCGTCGCCAGCCCATTGCAGAATGGCCGTGACCGCCTGGGCGCGGATGAGCGGCGGGTGCCCCGGCTGGCCCCGGAACGTTGGCGTCAAAACTTGCGCCGGGCTTTGGGCAAGGCGCGCAGCCAAGGCTTTGACAGTGGCCGGGCGGATGAGGGGGATGTCCACCGGCAGCACGAAAGCGCCGTCGATGCCGGGCGGCAGCGCGGCAAGGCCGGCCTGGGCAGAGGTGAGCATGCCTTGCTCGTGCCGTGGATTGAACACGGGGACCATGCCGCACGCCGCAGCCTCGGCGCCGACTTCCTCCGCGCGCGTGCCGGTGACGGCGATGAGGACCTCGACATCGGTCTGCCGGAACAGCTCCGCCGCCCTCTTGACCAGCGTTTGGCCGCAGAGCCGCAGCAAAGGTTTGAAGCGCGGCAGGCGCGAGGACTTGCCCGCGGCGAGCACGACAGCGGCGAGGCGCATCACAAACTCCGCTGGCCTTGGCGCATGTTCGCCCGGCAGGCGATGAGCTCGGCCACGATGCTCACGGCGATCTCCTCCGGCGTCTCGGCTTCTATGTCGATGCCGATGGGGCAGCGCACCCGCGCGAAGTCGGCATCGATGAAGCCCTGCCCGCGCAGGCGGTCGTAAACCGCATCGCGCTTGCGCCTGCTGCCGATCATGCCGATGTATCCGGCCTTGGTGCGCAGGGCCTGGGCCAGCACGGTCGCGTCGTGCACATGGCCGCGCGTCACGATGACCAGAGAGCTGAGAGGCCCGCAGGGCACTCCCGCCAGGGCGTCGGCGAAGTTCTCCAGCACGCGTGTGCGCGCAAAGGGAAAGCGCTCGGCGTTGGCGAAGTCCGCGCGGTCGTCCAGCACCAGCACCTGGAAGCCCGCAATGGCCGCCACCTGGGCAGTGGCCAGGGAGACATGACCCGCCCCGAGGATGGTCAGCGGACTTGCCGCGGTCCACGGCTCCAGCACATAATCGGCGCCGGAGAAAGACAGCACCACAGGCGCGTTGATCGCGCCGCCCTGTTCGCGCGCCGCTGCCTCCAGCCCGGGCTCAAGCGCCGCGCCGAAGAGGCGCCCGCCGGGCAGAAGCAGGCTGGCCCGGGATTTGTCCGCCTGCAGCGGAGTGAGCAGAAGCCCGCCTTCGCCGTGCTCCATGCTTGCGGCCAGCGCCTGGAAGAGCGGCAAGGCTTGCGGCTCCAGCCGCTCCAGAAACACGCGCAGACGGCCGCCGCAGATCATGTCGGCCCCGGCCGCCAGTTCGCCCGTGAGATCAAAGGACTCCACTGCTTTCGTGCCCCGAGACAGGACTTCGCGCGCGCGGTCCATAACGCGGGCCTCCACCAAGCCGCCGCCCACAGTGCCTGCCACGATGCGTATGGCGGCTCCGCTTCCGTCGTCCGCCAGCAGCATGCGACTGCCCGCGGAACGCGGCGTGCTGCCCTCGTGGGTCAATATCGTGGCCCGCACGGCAAGCTGCCCCTTGGCCAGAAGTTCAATCAGCGGTTGCAGAATGTCATTCATTGCTGGTGTGTCCATCCTCTGGTTGTGTGCTCTTGGCTGGCCTGCCCCTTGCTTGGCTGAACGATGCCGAGTCCGTCCGCGGCGAGCCTGCCCGGTACTGGGCCGAGGCGGCGCAAGGGGCTTCCGCAGGGGCAAGGCCCCGGCAACAGCACCCCGGCATCGCCCGTGCGGTAGCGCAGCAACGGCAGGGCGCGTTCGCCCAGGGTTGTCAGCAGTATTTCCCCCTGGACTCCGGCCGGTAAGGGCGCTCCCGTGGCGTAGTCCGTTACTTCAACATACAGTCCCGCCTCGCGCAGGTGGTAGCCCGCGTGGGCGGAGCATTCCACGCCGCCGCCGTAGCCGGTTTCGGTCATGCCCCAGTGGTCGAAGACCTCGCAGCCCCAGGCGGCTTCGATGTCCGCGCGCAGATGGGCTGGCAAGGGCTCCGCGCTGGCGAGCATGGTGCGTATGCGCCCGCGAAAGCCGTTGGCCGGGAGCGCCAAAATTTTTGCCAGTTGCCTGGGCGCGGCCACAAGGCAGGTCACGCCCCGCGCCTCGATCAGAAACGGGAGCGATTCCGGCGTCCATGCCTCCGGCGGCAGCACGGCGCGCGCGCCGATTGCGGGCAAGGCGCGGCACAGCAGATCGGCCACGCCCCATTCGTGGCGGCCCGGAAGCAGCACCAGCACTGCGTCACCTTGGCCGCAGAGGGTGCTCATGCCCACTGCGAAGAACTCCAGGGTCCGCTCCAGGTCGGCGTCCGTGAAGTGCAGGCGCTTGGCCGGGCCGCTGGTGCCGGAGGTCGGCAGGCTGACCACCCGTGCGATGTCGCTCTGGCTGGTGGTGAGCAGCCCCGGCGCGGCGAGGTCGCTTGCCGTCATGCGCGGCAGGCGGGCCAAGTCCGCGGGACTGCGCAGGGATTCGAGATCCAGCCCGGAGAGGCGCGCGGCATGGAAAGGGCTTGCCTTGCGCAGCCAGGAAAGGGTCCGCTTGAGCTCGGCCATTTGCCAGGCCTCGACGCCGGAGGCGGAAAGCCGCCCCAGCCCCAAGCGCGCCTGCAGCCAGGCATCGAGCGGACTGCGGACGATGCTCACACGCGCCCCCGGTACAGCGTCCGGCCGTCGCTCGCCGTCAGATTATACAGGCAGAAGGGAATGAGCCGTCCGTCCGGGGCCTGGGTGTGGATGCAGCAGCCGCGCACGCGTTCAAGGTCAAGGGTCCAGACGTCTTGAAAGGCCATGCACGAGATGCTGAGACGCTTGTCCGCCCCGCGCGTGGCCAGGAAGCGCTCGAAGTCGTCGCGCGGGGGCTGGGCCGGTGTGGCGGGCGCTGCGGACCATTGCCCGGCCACGGAGGCCTTGGCTCGGCGCGCGCCTTCCTCCGCCGTGAGCGGGGCTGGAGCCTGGGGCAAAGGGGCAAGGGCCGACGTGTCGCAGCAGCTTCCTCCCTCCAGAGGCACAAGCCGCCCGCCGCGCAGCGCAAAGCGCCCGCTGAAGGAGCAGCGCTCATGCTCGCAGCAGGGCGGATGAAAATCCTCGGCGCGGAGCATGCCGCCGGATTGCGTCACCAGGAGCGACAGCACCTCCGGCAGGGTCAGGCGCTGGTCTTCGCGCCGTTGCTGGCGCATTGCCTGGAACATTGCTTCGGGCTCTGCGCAGGCAAGGGCGTCTGGAAAGCGCCCGAAGGACGAGGCCGGCTGAAAATGCACCCCGCGCACCACCGGCGCGCGCTCCAGAGCCAGGGCCAGAATCTCCCCAAGGGCGTGTTCGTTGACGCCGCGCACAAGGGTGGGCACCAGCACCACGCCAAGGCCCGCCTCGGCGCAGGCGTCCAGGGCGGCAAGCTTCTGCGCCAGCAGCGGGTGGCCGCGCAGCACCCGGCAGGCGTCGTCCGGGCCGTCATATTGCAGGAACACGGACTGGAGCCCGGCCAGGGCGAGACGCTGCGCATAGCCGGGCTCTTTGCCCAGGCGCAAGCCGTTGGTGTTGAGCTGCACCAGCCCGAAGCCCTGCGCCCGCGCCGCGCGGATGATCTCCGGCAGATCCTCGCGGCTGGTGGGCTCGCCGCCGGAAAGCTGCACGTTGCAGGCGCCTGCCGCGCGCCGCAGAGCAACAAGCCGTGTTGCCAGGGTCGCCAGGGGGGCGTCGGGTTCGTCTGGCGCGCCGGCCGAGGCGTAGCACACGGGGCAGCGCAGATCGCAACGCTGGGTCACCTCGACCACCGCTGTGCAGGTGTGCTGGCCGTGCTCCGGGCACAGGCCGCAGTCAAAGGGGCAGCCGCGCTCGGCGGTCGTGGCGGTCATTGGAGGAACAGAGGGCGTCTTGGCCCGGCGCCAGGATGCGAAATTGGGCTCGCCGCGCCAAATGACGGCTTCGGCCGGACCATGTTCCGGGCAGACCCGGCAAAGCCAGACAGCATCGCCGCGCAATTCCCGCGTGGCGGGCAAACGGCGCAGGCACACCGGGCACAGGGCCTCCGTGGCGGCAAGGGGGCTAATCTCAGACATCGCGGCCCACGCTCACATCCAGGCCGTTGTCCGCCAGAATGGACACGAGCATGGCCCAGGCCTCGGCCAAAAGATTGCCGCAGCGGCTCATGTCCGGCTTGCCGGGCTGTCCGTCCGGGCCGTCGCCCAGGATGGCGGCGCAGGTGCTGCCGCCGTATTCGCGGTTCGCGCGCTCGATGAACCAGTCCGCGAAGGTGGAGAGCACCAGCGCGGCGCGTTCGTGGGGCGTTTCGTTGTCCGCGCCGCGGCCCACGTACAGGGCGAGCACGCAGGCTCCGCCGGTCAGGATGCCGCAGCTGCCGCCGCTTTCGGCCGCGCCGTGGCACAAGCCGCCAAGGGCGCGCACAAGGCTCGCGTCCTCGCGTCCCTGGGCGCTTAGGGCCAGCAGGCCCAGGATTTGGCTGCAGCAGTAGCCGCGCGCAGCCAGGGGCAAAATGTCCAGGAGCGAGGACAGGTCTGGGGAGGTGTCCGGCTGGGGCATGCGCGTCTCCTTCAGTTGATGGTGGTGCGCGCCAGGCACAGAAAATAGCCTGGTTTGCCGGCCTGTGGGCCTGCGCACGGGCAAAGCTCCGCAGGGGGCATGCCCGCGAAGATGAGCCGTCCGGCCAGTTCCGCCAAGAGCCGGGAGTGGTCTTCAAACGTCTGCACGGCAAACCCGGCCCGGCACAGCAGCGCTTGCAGCGTGGCCAAGGGCAGCGCGCCGGAAACGCAGTCGCGCGGCGCGTCGTCCATGCCTTTGCCGCGGACCGCTCCGGCCGGTTCCCGCAGGTACAGGTCGCTCAGCACCAGCAGGCCTCCGGGCCGCAGCACGCGCGCGGCCTCGGCCAGCACGGCGCCTGCAAGGCCGGTGACGGAAAGCACGCACTCGCAGAACACCGCGTCCACGCTGCGGTCCGCCAGGGGCAGGGCCTCGGCCCGGCCCCGCAGGGGCACGACGCCGCAGGCGCAGGCCTGCGACAGGAACACTTCAGAGGAATCGAGGGCCAGAACCCTATGCCCGCGCGCGGTCAGCAGCCGCGCCGTGGCGCCGCGTCCGCAGCCGATGTCGAGGACCAGGGCGGTATGCGGCAACCCGCTGAGGTCCAGCGCCCGCGTGGTGAGTGACAGGCCGCCGGGACGCAGGGTCTCGCCCGCCACATGCTGAAAGACCGTTCGAGCGAAGAGCGGCTTATGTACTTGCGGCATCACTTGTCCTCCAGAAGCTGCTCCACTTCGGCCATGCGCCCCAGGGCGAGGTGCTCTGGCACCAAGGTCAGGCCGCAGGACGGGCAGGTCAGCAGCGAAATGGTGAACACGCTGCTCAGGTAGGTCACCACCACCTGGTTGGCGGAAAGGGGTGCGTCGCAGCCGGTGCAGCGCCAGGAGCCGGATTCCGGCACATAGGTCTGGTCCACGCGGTTCGCCTTGGCGCTGGACTCGGCCGGAGGCTGGTCCGCCCCGCCCGCGCCGGGCACGATCATGCGGTGGCAATAGGCGCGGAGCAGGCGGTAGCCTGGGCCTTCCGGCTGGAACTCGGCCCAGAAGGTGACGCGCCGCGGCCGGGAAGAGACCAGGATCCTGCCGCTTTCGTCATCGCGCAGGCAGCGGCCCGCGGAAAGCGCCTCGCCTATGGCCTGGCGCACGTCCGTGATGAGGATGCGGCGCTGCTCCAGCTGCTCGCGCACCTCCGGGCTGATGAAGAGTTGCAGGGCCGGCGCGGGGGCGGGCGCGTCCTCATGCCAGATGTTGCGCAGCAGCCGGGCCTTGAGCGCCGCTCTGGCCTCCTGCCTGTCCGAGTAGCCGGGGCCGGGCTGCCCGGCCGGGTCGCAGTCTTGGCAGGGGAACACGAGATCGAGCAGGTGCAGGCAGCGCTTGCCCGCCGCAAAGAGCCTGTCGCGGCACATGGCACAGGCTGCGACGTAGTCGCGCTTGCTCTCGCCGGCGCGCCGGGCGCTCACCCGCTTGGCCAGGTTCGGGTCCACCTGGGCCATGAGCCCGCCGAAGCCGCAGCATTCGGTCATTTCGCCATCGAACGGCAGTTCTTTGAAGGGCACGCCGAGTCTGTTCAAGATCGAGCGCACCGCCGCGCGGAAGTCCGGATCGTCGCGGGAGGTGCAGGGGTCGTGCACGGCCACGGACGGGCGCGGCAAAAGCCCGATGCCAGGCAGCGGCAGCGCATCCAGCGTGCGCCACAGAGAGACGGCTGTCAGGTCCGGCGCGGTCTCGCGCAGAATCGGGTGCCGGAACACGCTCAGGCAGCTGGAGCAGGCGGCGATGACCTTGGGCTTGCCGAGGGCTTGCCACTGCGCGACGAAGCCTTCCACTGCCTTGCGAAATAGCGCTTGCTCTCCCGCCCAATGGGCGGGGATGCCGCAGCAGCCGAGCATGAGGCCCACGCCGCCAGCCAGATGCTGGCGAAGAAAGCCATAGGTGGACTCCACATGGTGCGGATGCGAGGCCGCCAACTGGCAGCCGGGGAAGAAGACATAGGCCGCGCCGCCAGTGGCCGGGTCGGGTTTGGCGAGGTTGAAGTCCGGGCCGTTGGCGTCCGCCATCTCCTCCAGGGCGAACTCATGGGCCGAGGGCGGCATGACCCCGCGCGCGGTCATGTCCTGCCGGGCGGTGAGGCACAGCTCGGCCATGCTGAAGCCCTCCGGGCAGACGCGCTCGCACAGGCCGCACAGGCTGCACGAGTTGATGAGCTTGTTTGCCAGGTGCTGGCCCCTCACAATGGCGGCGTTGTTGTAAATCTGCCGGGCATAAACCTTGGGATAGGCCTTGTGCTTCTCCAGATAGTCGCACACGCGCACACACTCCATGCACTGGCATTGCAAGCAGCGCGCAGCCTCCGCCTTTACCTCGCCCTCAGCGTATTCCCCGGAGGCGGGAGCGATGCGGGCCGCCGGGGCCACGCCTTCCAGGCTGGTGAAAAGCCGGGTGGTGGAGACGCCTTCGCGCTCGCGCGAGGCCGTGAGGGAGACGCCGGACAAGTGCCGGTCCATGGACGAGGCGGCGCGGCGTCCGTCCGCCGCGGCGGTTATGGCGCTGAAGCCGCCTTCATTCAGTGCGTCCTGCCAGCCCCCCAGGAAAAGCCCGGGCGCGGCTCCGGCCAGGGTCGTGGCGTCCACCGCCGCCCGCGCGGGGTAGTCGGCAGGGGGCTCGCCGCCCCATTCCAGAAATACGGCGCGGCCCTCGGCCAAGGCTTGTTCAAGCAGCGCGCGCGGCTGGCCTGGGCGCTCGTCCAAAACGAGCCCGAGAGATTTGAGGGTGGCGAACTCGCGCGTCAGCGCGTCAGCCGGAAGCACATCGGCAGGCAGGGAGGCGAGGGCGCCACCAAGGGGCTGGCCCAGGGTGCGCAGGGTCACGCCGTAGCCTTTTTTCAGCAGATCCCAGGCGCAGGTGAGGGCGGCCAGGCCGCTGCCCAGAAGAAGCGCCTCGCCCTTCTTGCCCGGCAGACGCAGGGGCTTCATGCCCGGCTTGCCGTGGGCGATGGCGTAACGCTCCATCTGGCCGATGGCGATGGCGTCGCCGACTTCGCTGCGCTTGCAGAGCGCCTCGCAGGGGGCCTCGCAGATGTGGCCCAGCACGCCGGGCAGGGGCAGCGTGCGCTCCAGAACCTTGCGCGCGCCATCGGCGTCGCCCTTGGCGAGCAGGGCGAGGAAGGCGCGGCCGTCCACGTGCAGCGGGCAGGCGGCCTGGCAGAAGGGCTGTTCTTCCTGAATGCACTTACCTTCCCACTGGCGCAGAGTCTGTTGGTCCATGCTCCCTC
>Ga0209373_10001546_pt1 | contig 26324 bp, 21 predicted proteins | sample Higcelweek5metaG_FD_187173 | JGI IMG/M metagenome (GOLD analysis project Ga0209373, IMG submission 187173) | Freshwater pond sediment microbial communities from the University of Edinburgh, under environmental carbon perturbations - High... | ecosystem: Environmental > Aquatic > Freshwater >... | reverse complement strand
CTGGTCCGCGCCAATCTCATGCACAGAAAACGCATCGACCGCCTGATCGGAGACGATCCCAAACCTCGGATCGACCCCAATCAGATGATGCTGCAATGGGCGTGAACTTTAAACCGGACAGCCGTGGACTTGATCCGGGCATCCCTGCACATCAGCGCAACCCATTGTTTCTAATGATGCTCTGGCGGCACCGCGTGGATGGCCGTGTCAAGCACGGCCATGACGGCAAGGGGTGAAACGTTACAAGATAGCGGCGTCACCCTGCGGCCCGGTGGTGCGGCAGAAGGCGTTTCAGCCGCACCAGCACATCGTCCACCAGCACGAAGATCACCGGCACCACCAGCAGGCTGAGCACGGTCGAGGTCAGCAGGCCGCCGATGACCACGATGGCCATGGGCTGGCGGAAGCTGGGATCGGCGCCCATGCCGAGCGCGATGGGCATCATGCCCGCGCCCATGGCGATGGTGGTCATCAGGATGGGCCGCGCCCGCTTGTGGCAGGCATCCATCAGGGCGTCGAAGCGCGACAGCCCGTGTTCCCGCCGCGCCATCACCGCGTATTCCACCAGCAGGATGGAATTCTTGGTGACCACGCCCATCAGCATCAACAGGCCGATGACCGTGGGCATGGAGAAACTGCTGCCGGTGACCAGCAGGGCCAGCAGGGCGCCGCCCACCGACAGCGGCAGCGCCGCCAGGATGGTGGCCGGTTGCAGGAAATCGTGGAACAGCAGCACCAGCACCGCATAGATGCAGAAGACCCCCACCGCCATGGCGGTGCCGAAGCTGCTGAACAGCTCGTTCATGTGTTCCAGCTCGCCCTGGCTGACCAGATGCACCGATGGCGGCAGGGCGCGCATGGACGGCAGGCGTTGCGCCTCGCCCATGACCTCGCCCAGGGCGCGGCCGTTCAGTTCGATGGTCAGCGAGACATAGCGCGAGCGGTCGATGCGGTCCACCTGGGCCGGGGAACTGCCGAAACCGATGGATGCCAGCGACGCCAGCGCCACCGGGCCGTTGTTGCCCGGCACCCGCACCTGTCCCAGCAGGTCGATATTCTCGCGCACCTGCGGGTCCAGACGGACGCGGATGGGAATCTGGCGCTGCGGCAGGTTCAGCTTGGGCAGGGCCGAGGAATAATCGCCATAGGTCGCCATGCGCACCGTTTCCGCCAGGACAGAGGAGGTAACGCCCAACGACGCCGCGCGGGCGAAATCGGGGGTGATCTGGATTTCCGGCCGCTGCAACGCCGCGCCCGAGGTGACGGCACCGATACCCTTCAGCGTGCGCAATTCGGTCTCGACCGCCTGCGCCGCCTGTTCCAGCGCCACCGGATCGTCCGAGGCCAGGGTGATCTGCAATTGCTCGCCATTGCCGCCGCGTCCGACCTCGACCCGTGCCCCGGCGATGGCGGCCAGCCGCTCGCGCATGTCGGCCTCGACCGCCTGCTGCTTGCGGCTGCGCTCGCTGCGCGGCGCCAGCTCGACCGTCAGGGCGGCGGTGCGGGGATCGGTGGTGGTGGTGGCGTCCATGCCGCCGCCCATGGTCGAGGTGCCGATGGAGGCGAAGACCTGCCGCACCTCGGGCACCTGGCGGACCAGCGCCTCGGCCTGCCGCGCCAGGGCGGCGGTGTCTTCCAGCGTGCTGCCGGGCGCCAGGGTCAGCGTCACCTGGCTTTGCGCGTCGTCCTGGGCCGGGAAAAAGCCGGTGGGCAACAGCGGGATCAGACCCAGCGACAGCACGAAGAACACCAAAGCGGCCAGGGCCGTACGTTTGGGATGGCGCAGACAGGCCGCCGCCCACCCCAGATAACGCCGCATCAGGGCACTGTCCTGCTGTTCTTCCTGCCGCGGCTTCATCAGATAGGCGGCCATCATGGGGGTCAGCAGGCGCGCCACCAGCAGCGAGGCCAGCACCGCCACGGCGGCGGTGACGCCGAACTGGCGGAAGATCTTGCCGGGAATGCCGGCCATGAAGGCGGTGGGCAGGAACACCGCCACCAGGGTGAAGGTGGTGGCGATCACCGCCAGCCCGATCTCGTCGGCGGCCTCCATGGCCGCCTGATAGGGCGTCTTGCCCTTGCGCAGGTGGCGGGCGATGTTTTCCACCTCGACGATGGCGTCGTCCACCAGGATGCCGACCACCAGGGCCAGCGCCAGCAGCGAGATGGTGTTGAGGCTGAAACCCAGCGCATACATCACACCGAACGCCGGAATGACGGACAGCGGCAGCGCCGTGGCCGAAACCAGGGTGGCGCGCCAATCGCGCAGGAACCACCACACCACCACCACCGCCAGCACTCCGCCTTCCAGCAGCAGATGCATGGAGCCCCGGTATTCCTCGATGATGGGGGTGACGGTGGTGCTGGCCTCGGTGAGGATCACCTCGGGATGGGCGGCGGTAAAGGCCGCCACGGCGGCCTGGGTGGCCGCCGCCACCTCGACGTCGGAAAAGCCCTTGGTGCGGGTGACCTCGAAGGCGATCACCGGCTTGCCGTCCAGATAAGCCAGGGTGCTGCGTTCGGCGTGGGTGTCGCTGATGCGGCCGATCTGGTCCAGCCGCACCAGCCGCCCGTCGGACAGCGGCACGGTGATGGCCGCCACCTCGGCCACATTGGCCACCGCGCCCAGGGTGCGCAGCGACTGCCGCCCGCCGCCCACTTCGCCCAAGCCGCCGGAATTATCCTTCTGCACCGCCTTGAGCTGAGTCGAGACCTGCGACGGCGTCACCCCCAGACCGGCCATCAGCGCCGGGTCCAGGTTCACATGCACCTCGCGGTCGATACCGCCGATGCGGGTGACCCCGGCGACGCCCTTGGCCGCCAGCACCGCCTTGGTCACGTCGTTGTCCACGAACCATGACAGATCGGCCTCGTCCAGCTTGTCCGAGGTGACGGTATAGGTCAGCAGCGACCGCGTCTCCGCCGTCACCTTGGACACGCTGGGATCGGTCATGGCGGCGGGCAGATCGGCCTTGGCGCCGTCCACCGCGTTACGCACCTCGTTCAGCGCTTCCTCGCCGTCCTTGTCCAACTGAAAGGTCACGGTGATGTTGACGGCGCCGTCGGTGATGGTGGTGGTGATGTGCTCGATCCGCGACAGCGACGCCAGCTTGTCCTCGATCTTGCGCGCCACCTCGGTTTCCAGCTGGGCCGGGGCGGCGCCCTCCAGGCTGGCGGCGATGCGGACCATGGGCAGGTCCATGTCGGGGAATTGCTGGATGCCCAGACGGGAAAAACCCATCAGGCCCAGCATGGTCATCAGGATGAACAGCAGCAGCGCCGGAACCGGATTGCGGATGGACCACGCGGAAAAATTCATCGCGCCTGCTCCGCAACCGTGACCACGGCGCCGTCGGACAGGAAGGCGCCGCCCGAGGCCACCACGCGGGCATCGGCGGCGATGCCGTCCAGGATTTCCACCAGACCGTCGCGGCGGCGCCCGGTGGTGACGGTGTGGCGCGTCACCTTGCCGTCGCCGCCCAAGGTGAAGACGTAGGACCGGCCGTCGCGCAGCACCAAGGCCGCCTGCGGCAGGGTCAAGGCGGGCCGGGCCTCCAGCTCGATCTCGCCGCTGGCATAGGAGCCCATGGTGGCGCCGCTGCCCGGCGGCAACGCCACATAGACCACGCCCCGGCTGGTGGAGACGCTGAGCGACGGCGCCACCATGCGCACAATCCCGGTCAGACGGGCGCCGCCGGGCAGGGTCAGGCGGGCCTGTTGCCCCGGCTTGACCAGGGCAAGCTGTTGGGCGTCCAATTCGGCATTCCATTCCACCCGGTTCTGCCGCAGCAGCCGGAACAGCTCGGTCCCCGCCGAGACCACGTTGCCCAGGGTAGCGGAGCGGGCGGTGATGGTGCCGTCGTCCACCGCCCGGATCACCGTCTTGTCCAGGGTGATGCGGGTGGAATCCAGCTCGGCCTGGGCGGCGGCCAGGGTGGCTCGGGCGGTTTCCTCGGTGATCAGGTAATCGTTGACCTGCTGTTCCGACAGGGCGCCACTGTCACGCACCTTGCGGGCACGGCGGGCGTTGGCTTCCGCCTGGGCCAGGCTGGCCCGGTACTGGGCGACCTGAGCCTCCTGCTTGCGCAATTCGGCCCGCGTGCTGTCCTGGGACAACCGCGCCAATTCCTGGCCCTTGGTCACCACCGAGCCCACATCCACCAGCAGATCGGTGATGCGCAGTGCGCTCAGTTCCGAGCCGATCACCGCTTCCTGCCACGCCGCCAGGGCGCCGCTGGCATTCAGCACCTGCGGCCAGTCCCGTGCCTGCGGCACCGCCACCGTGACGGTCAGCACGCTTTGCCGCGAGGGCTCGGGGATCACCGGGGCGGCGGCGGGCGGTTGCGGGCGCAGCATCACAACACCGCCGCCGATGAGGACGGCCAGGGCGGCGGCGCCCAATCCGATGCGGGTGGTCCTGTTCACGATTGCTCTCCGGGAACGGCGGGGGCGTCCGGCTGCCAGCCGCCGCCCAAGGCCTTGTACAAGGCGATCCAGTATTGAATCTGGTCGCGCTGCACGGTGATGAAGGTAATTTCGGCGGCAAGCGCGTCGCGCCGCGCCTGTTCGCGGGTCAGCAGGCTGGCACCGCCTGCCCGCCAATTGCTGTCCACCGCCTGGAAGTAATCGCGGTAACCCTGGGCGGCAGCCTCGCTGTCCAGGGTGCGGCGACTGGCGCCGTCCAGGCGGACCAGGGCCTGTTCCACCTCTTTCAGCGCCGTGCGCACGCCCTGGCGATAGGCGGCGCTTTGGTAATCGTAGCTGGCCCGCGCGCTGTCCACCGCCGCCGCCCGCTTGCCGCCGTCCAGCAGCGGCAGCGACACAGTGGGACCAAGCAGCCAGGTGGTCAGCAGCGACCCCAGATCGGCGCCCGAGCGGGTGATGCTGCCGCCCAGGGACAGGCTGGGATAGCGGTCGGCCTGGGCGATTCCGATCTCGGCGCTGGCGGCGGCCAGTTCCCGCTCTTGCGACGCCAGATCGGGGCGTTGCGCCAGGGCGGCGGCGGGCACCCGTTCGACCGCGAAGGCCGACGGGCGCGGCAGGCGGTCGGGGGATTGCACCAGCAGCGGCCGCAGATCGCTTTCGGCGGTGCCGGTCAAATCCACCAGGGTCTTGACCAGCACGTCGCATTCCGCCTGTTGCGCCGTCAGGGTGGCCTGGGCGCTGGCGGCGCTGGCCTGGGCCAGGGAATTGTCGGCGGGCGAGGTGAAGCCGGCGGCGCGCGACACTGCCGTGGCCTGGGCGGTGGCCCGCTGCGAGCGGGCCTCGTCGTCATAGGCGTTCACCAGCAGGCGGCAGGCGCGGTATTGCACATAGGTGTCGGCCACCTCGGCGGCCAGCGAGACGCGGGCGTCGTGCCAGTCGTCAGTACGCGCCTGGATGCGGGCCTCGGCCGCCTCGCCGGTACGCCGCACCTTGCCCCACACATCGATTTCCCACGACGCGTCCAACCCGCTGCTCAGGGTATTGCCGATCTTGGTGTCGCCCATGTCGGCCTTGGCCCGCGCCCGCTGGGCGCTGCCGCTGCCGGTCAGCGACGGCCACGCCGCCGCCTGCCCGGTAACCAGGGTGGCCCGCGCCTTCTGGATATTGGCCCAGGCCTTGGCCAGCGACGGGCTGTCCCGTTCCGCCAACCGCAGCAATTGCGGCAGCACCGGATCGCCGAAACCGTCCCACCAGCCGATCAGGGTTTCCGTGCTGCCGCCATGGGGAAGCGGCGCCGACCATTGCGGCGGCGCGGCAGCAACGGGCGGCTGGTAATTGGGACCGGCGGCACAGGCGGCCAGCCCCAGGCAAAGCGGCAGGACGGAAAGGAAGCGGCGGAAACACGCCATTGCGTCGGATACCCACGGTCGAGAGGTCAGTGTCTACCTACTAAGACGAATCTCGGTATCGGTCCGTACAAAGAATGTAAAAATTTGTTGCAGCGCCCCCTTCCGCCAGCCCCTTGTCGGCTTTGCCCGGCACCGGCATACTATTGGCCTTTGGGGGTGGGACGCCGGTTTGGGGACGGGCGTCCGGGGCAATGACGAGGAAGGCGGGATGGCTGGCGAGGCGACCACCGAAAAGAAGCCGGATGCGGGAAGCGGCGATCCGGCTGTCCAGTTCGAGCATAAATTCTTCGGCTCGTTCGAGGATTTGTATTTCCGCCTGACCGAGACCGGCGAACCGGTGGCGGTGATCAAGCTGGCCGCCAACGAGGCGGTGCTGGGCTTCGATGGCATCCGCCGCGAATTCATGCTGACCGACCAGACCCCCGACGGTCAGATGCTGAACAAGGTGGCCGAGGCGCTGCAATTCGTGCGCGGCCTGCGCCTTGGCGACCCGCTGCCCAAGGAAGTGGTGACGCGCGAGGCGTCGTGGGAACCGTCCGACCGCCACATCCGCATCGCCCGCCAACGCCTGACCATGCAGCTGGTGACCTGGCTGACCGGCAACGAGCACATCTTCACCTCGTCCGAGGAGCTGATGCAGATCGCCGAGGACCCCCAGGTCAAGAAGAACGTCAGCCTGGCCTTCTCGGAGGCCGCCGAAGCGCTGGGCCTGGGCCGCGACAACCGCGAACAGGTGGTCCAGTTCATCGAGACCCTGGCCCATGAACTGGCCTTCATCGAGGCCGAGCGCGACATCTATGCCGAGATCAAGCGCAACGACGAGAAGATCCAGGGCCTGCGCCGCCTGTACGGTTCCGACCGCGGCATGGTCGAGACCGTGGACCAGATGGCCCGCCTGTATCAGCGCGCCATGAAGGTGTTCGTGGATTATTTCGATCAGGTGGACGCCCAGACCGGCGAAATCCTGGCCATGCTGAAGAACATCGACAACCAGATCGACTATATCCGCCAGGTGCGCGACGAGCTGTTCCGCCGCCTGCTGCCGTGGGAGGACATCCTGACGGTGTGGAAGACGGTCTATGTGGTCAAGTCCGAGGAAAACATCGTCCGCATCCGCGACCTGTACCAGTTCCTGGCGCCGCGCTTCATGCAGGTCAACGAATGGGTGCTGGTGACCAAGCGCGGCTTTGAACAGGCCAAGAAGAAACCCATCGGCGGCGTCATGCGCTGGTAGGGCATTCCGGCGCGGCGAAGGCCGCGCCGGTTCAGGCCGTCAGCCAGCCCGCACTTCCGCCAGGAAGCGCTCCACTTCCCCCTCCAGTGTCCCGGCCTGCTGCCTGAGACGTCCAGCGGAGTCCAGTACGCCATCGGCCCGCAGGCCGGTCTGACGCACACCGTCGCGCAGCCCGTCCATAGCCTCGCTGACCGCGCCGGTGGTGCTGGCGGCGCTTTCCACGTTGCGGGCGATCTCGGCAGTGGCGGCGCGCTGCTGCTCGACGGCGGCGGCGATGGCGGCACTGATTTCATTCACCCGGGTGATGGTGCCGGAAATGCCGTCCATGGCCGTCACCGCCTTGTTGGTGGCGTCCTGGATGCGGTTGATCTGCGCCGCGATCTCCTCGGTCGCCTTGGCGGTCTGGGTGGCCAATCCCTTGACCTCGCCCGCCACCACGGCGAAGCCCTTGCCTGCTTCGCCCGCCCGCGCCGCCTCGATGGTGGCATTCAGCGCCAGCATGTTGGTCTGGGCGGCGATGGCGGAAATCAGCTCGACCACCTCGCCGATCCGGCCCACCGCCTCGGCCAGACCGCCGATCTGATGACCGGCATCGACGGATTCCTCCACCGCCCCGGCGGAAATGGCATTGGCCTGGGCGGCCTCGCGGCCGATCTCGGCGATGGAAGCAGCCAGTTCCTCGGCGGCCGAGGCCACGGTGGCGACGCTGCCCGAAGCCTGGGCCGAGGATTCCGCCACGCTGTCGCCGGTTTCCGATGCCTGATCGGCCAATCCCCGCATCTCGGCGGCGGCGGCGTGCATCTGGCCCGCCGCCTGCGACACCTCGCCGACCACGGCGGCGACGCTGGCCTGGAAGGCATCGGCCATGCGCCGCATGGCGGCGCGGCGCTCGGCCTCGGCCTGCTGGGCGGCCTGCTCCTGCTGCTCGCGCAGACGGGCCACCGCCAGGGCATTGTCCTTGAACACCGCCAGGGCGCGGGCCATGGCGCCGACTTCGTCACCACGGTCGGCGCCCTGTACGTCCACATCCAGACGGCCATCGGCCAACTGGCCCATGGCGGCGGTCAGGACCCGGATGGGATTGCGGATGGAGCGGGCAGATACCCAGGCCAGGATCGCGCCCGCCGTCACCGCCGCCAGCGACAGCAACAGCACCAGCAGACGGGCCTGATGTTCCTGGCTTTCCACCGCCGCCGCCACCTGCCGCTGACGCTCCTCGACCCGGTTGCGCAGCTTCTTCGACAGAGCGCTCATCTGCTCGCCATGGCCGATCAGGATTTGGGCCTTGCCGCCCATCTCGACGTTGCGGGCGATCAGCGCCTCGTAGGCCTCGCCATAGGCGGCCACCGCCGCCGCCAGATCGTCCAAACCGGCGGCGCGCACCAGCGCCCCGGTGCGGCCGATCAGCATGCGGGCGCGCTCGACCTCGGTGCCGGAGATGGCGTCCAGGGTGCGGCGCACGTATAGCCGCGCCTCCAACATGGCGGCATGGGCCTTGATCAGCGCCATGTTGCCGGTACGCTCGGCCTCGCGCTCGATGCCCGGCGCGGCGATGTCGCCGTATTTGCGGATATCCAGATGGGCGGCCTTGCGCCGCTCCAGCACCTCTTGCTGCACCCCGGTCCCGGCGCGGTACGCCGCGAACTCGCCGCGCAGACTGGCCAGGATCGCCTGTTCCTCGGCATCGGTGGCGGCCAGCACCGCCAACTGCGCCTCAAGCTCCTTCAGCGCCGCCAGCATGGCATCGCTGTTCTTGTCGGTGGTTTCGCGCATCAGATCGCGCACCGACTGGCGGGCGGCCATAATGTCGTGATCGGCCACCAGGGTGGCGTTGACCGTGGCGGCCTCGGTCTCCAGCACCACCGAGGCATCGGCCAGAACCTGGAAGGTCCGCATGGACAAGGCAGCCAGAACGACCAAAAGCACGATCATCACCGCGAACGCCCCGGCCAGGCGGCGTCCGATGGACCAATTGCGCATAGTTCCCCCCGCAAGTATCTCCCGCGGGGCTTATGCATCGAAGCGGCTGTGCGGTACAACCGGCATTCAGGCATGGGCGTCATGCCTAAATTATCATGAGTTTAAATACTGATGCGGGGCAGGCGGTTTCATTCCGCCGCCCCGCGCCATTGTTCAGCGGCCGTAAAACGCAGTCAGTACGGTTTTACCCAGGGAATGACTATTCACCATGAAGCCGACCATGGCGGCCGAGGCATCGGCGGGCAGTTGCAGGCTGTCCACGTCCAGGGCATGCAGAGTGAAGACGTAGCGGTGCGGCGTGCCGGGCGGCGGACAGGGACCACCGTAACCGGGAGCGCCGTAATCGGTGCGGCCCTGCATCGCCCCCGGCGGCAACCCGGCCAAAGACGCGCCGGACGGCAAGGACGTGGTGGCGGCGGGCAGGTTGAACACCACCCAATGCCACCAGCCGCTGCCGGTGGGAGCATCGGGATCGTAAACCATCAGGGCGAAGCTTTTGGTTCCGGCGGGGGCGCCGCTCCAGGACAGAGCAGGCGAGATATTGTCCCCGGCACAGCCGAAGCCCTTGAACACATGGCGCCCGGCCATGGATTTGCCCTCGGCGATGTCGGGGCTGGTCAGACGGAAATCGGCGGCCCAGGCGGGCAGCGCCAGCAGGCACCCCAGCAACAGGGCGGCGGCCTTGATCTTCATGGCGTTTTCTCCGGGGGAATGGGAAACGCCGACAGCATAGGCACGCACGGGGACAGGCGCGCGCCGCTACCGCGCAAGGATGCGCCGCAAACGCTCAGCTCCCTCCGCGCAATTCCGAGGGCGACATGCCGAAGCGGTCGCGGAAGCGGGCGGCGAAGCGCGACGGCGAATCATAGCCGCAGGCCGCCGCCACCTCGATGATCGGCTGGCGGGTGGTTTGCAGCAGATGCAGGCCGTGGCCCAGCCGCGCCTCGGCGGCCAGATCGCGGAAGCAGGTACCCTCGGCGGCGAGGCGGCGGCGCAGGGTGGCCTCGGACACCGCCAGCGCGCGGGCGGCATCGGCGGCACTCCACGGCAGATGCGGGCGGGCGGCAACCAGAGCTTGGATGGTGGAGGAGGAGGCGGGAACCCCATCGGGCAGGATCACCCCGCGCTCGGCCAGCACCGCCAGCACCTCGACACAGCGGTGCAGCACCACGCGGTCGGAAACGGCGCCATCTTCCAGTCCGGCGCAGGCGTGGCGGATGGCGGCGGCCAGGGCGGCGTCGCCCAGCCGCAGGCTCCAGGCACGGGACGAGGGCGGCGCTTCGCCGGACAAGGTGGGATAGAGCTGACGGAAGGCGGCCAGGGCGCGCGGCCCCAGGGCCAGGACCAGAGCGGCGTAATGACCGGCGACGGCATCGGGCCGGTTGCCGATGGTGGGCCGCCCGCCAGCATAAAGAACGGCACTGTCGCCCACCGCCACATGGGCCACGGCGCCGTCATCGGCCACCAATTCCTTGGCACCCTGTTCGACCAGCACCAGACAATGCTGCAACACCGGCACCCGGCGCAGATCCTGGCTGACCTGGGCGCGATAGACGGCGGTCGCCGCGATCTCGGCCCGCACCGGATTACTCCTCGGAATGGATTTTCCGGTAAACCTTGGCTTCGTGGATGATGTAGGCCTCGATCATCGACCGGTAGATGTTCTCGGCCAGATCGGGGCACATGCCTTCCTCGATGGCCATGTGGCGGACCTTGAGCACGATCTCGTCGATGCGGGCGGCGTCCACCACCGCGGCCTTGGTCGGCTTGAACCCCGCCGCCTGCTCCACATAGGTGGCACGCTCGGCCAGCAGCGGCACGATGCGGCGGTCCAGACGGTCGATATTCTCGCGCACTTCGCCGAGATTCTTGCACTTGGCCATAGAGGGCCTCCCTGAACTAGTACGCGTATTCTTTGAATATAGGATCGACGCTGCCCTGCCAACGGCTGTGATAGGCCTCCAGCATGTCCTCGGCCGGAGTGCGGCCGCTGTCGATGATGGCTTGCAGGGTGTCGAGGAAGATGGATTCGTCGCGGCCCGAATCATTCAGCCGCGCCCGGCGGCGCAGGCCCTCGGTCGACAGCGCCAGAACCTCGCGGCCGATGTCGCGCAGCGAATGCCCGCCCACCGTGGCGGCAAGGCCCAGCCGGGGCGCCTCGGCGCGTAGGGTTTCGCGCTGCTCCAGGCTCCAGCCCTTGGCGATGTCCCAGGCGGCGTCCAGGGCGCCCTGGTCATAGAGCAGGCCGACCCAGAAGGCGGGCAGCGCGCACAGCCGCCGCCACGGCCCACCATCGGCGCCGCGCATTTCCAGGTACTTCTTCAGCCGCACCTCGGGGAAGGCGGTGGTCAGATGGTCGGCCCAATCGCCGATGGTCGGCAATTCGCCGGGCAAGGCGGGCAGCTTGCCCGCCATGAAGTCGCGGAACGACTGGCCCGAGGCGTCGATGTACTTGCCGTCGCGGTAGACGAAGTACATGGGCACGTCGAGCATGTAATCCACGTAACGCTCGAAGCCCATGCCGTCCTGGAACACGAAGGGCAGCATGCCGCAACGGTCGGGATCGGTATCGGTCCACACGTCGGAACGGGTGGACAGCAGGCCCGTCGGCTTGCCGTCGCGGAACGGCGAGCAGGCGAACAGCGCGGTGGCCAGCGGCTGCAGGGCCAGCGACACCCGGAACTTCTTCACCATGTCGGCTTCGTCGGCGAAATCCAGATTCACCTGCACCGTGCAGGTGCGCAGCATCATGTCCAGGCCCTTGCCGCCACGCTTGGGCATGTACTCGCGCATGATCTTGTAGCGGCCCTTGGGCATCCACGGCACGTCGCCGCGCGGCCATTTCGGCTGGAAGCCCATGCCGAGGAAGCCGATATCCAGCTTGGCCGCCACCTGCTTGACCTGCTTGAGGTGGTCGTAGGTCTCGACACAGGTCTGGTGGATATCGTCCAGCGGCGCCCCCGACAGCTCGAGTTGCCCGCCCGGCTCCAACGTCACCGAGGCGCCGTCGTCGTTGACCAGCGCGATCAGATTGCCGTTCTCGGACACCGGCCGCCAGCCGAATTGCCGCAGCCCCTCCAGCATGGCGCGCACGCCGCGCTCGCCGTCATAGACCAGCGGCCGCAGATCATCCTGGGTATAGGCGAATTTCTCGTGCTCGGTGCCGATGCGCCACTGATCCACCGGTTTGCAGCCAGAGGCCAGATAGGCCACCAATTGCTGACGGGAAGTGATGGGCTCGCCGCTGGGCTTGGCGGGTGCGGACATGTCAAGACCTTGGCTGTGTGGGGTTTTTCGCGACCGGATCTCGGATTAGCAAACCCCTAAGCCCCCGCCAGCGTCAAGCGGGGAATTCCGAGTCCGTTGGCAATTTTTGCCAAGCCAGCATATGATCCGAGGTGACATAAGGGAGTCTCGCCGTGCCCACCATGAACATCAGCTTGCCGGACAGTCTGGCCCGTTTCGTCGAACAGGAGGTGTCGGCGGGCGGCTATGCGTCGCAAAGCGAGGTCGTCCGCGACGCCCTGCGGCTGCTGCACCGGGAAAAGGCGTCGGAACAGGAAAAACTGGAAATGCTGCGCCGCGCGGTGATGACCGGAATCGAGGATTGGCAGCAGGACCGGCTGGACGACCGCTCCATCGCCGCCATCCTGGACGAGATGGGCTCTTGAGCCGCTATCGCGTCACCGAAGCCGCCAAACACGACTTCCGCACGGTCCTGCGTGAAACCGCCGAACAATTCGGCCCACACCAGCGTGAGATCGCCAAGGGTCTGATCGCCCGGGGCGTGGACATGATCGCAGCCGATCCGGAGCGCGGCGGGTCGTGGGACCGTGCGGCCATCCTGCCCGGCCTGCGCGCGTTTCATCTGGAACACGCCGCCGGGCGGCGGGGAGCGGCGGCCCACATGCTGTATTACATGATCGCCCCGGCGCCCGATGGGCAACCTTGCGTCATCATCCTGCGCCTGTTGCACGAAAGCATGGAACCGGGGCGGCATCTGGCCCGCGCCGAAGCCGCGGAAACCGCCCGTCCCTATTCCGCCGCGCCGACGCGCGGCACGCCCGGTTCGGGGTCGCGCAGGACGTAGCCGCGGCCCCACACGGTTTCGATATAGCTGTCGCCGCCGGTGGCGGTGGACAATTTCTTGCGCAGCTTGCAGATGAAGACGTCGATGATCTTCAGCTCGGGCTCGTCGATGCCGCCGTACAGGTGGTTGAGGAATTGCTCCTTGGTCAGTGTCTGGCCCTTGCGCAGGGACAGCAATTCCAGGATGCCGTATTCCTTGCCGGTCAGGTGCAGCGGCTCGCCCCCGGCCTCGACCGTGCGGGTGTCCAGGTTGACCGACAGCTTGCCGGTACGGATCACCGATTGGGCATGGCCCTTGGAACGGCGGACGATGGCCTGGATGCGGGCCACCAATTCGCCCCGGTCGAACGGCTTGGTCAGGTAATCATCGGCGCCGAAACCCAGGCCCTTGATCTTCTTGTCGGGCTCGGTCAGGCCGGACAGGATCAGCACCGGCGTCTCGACGCGGGCGGCGCGCAGGCGGCGCAGCACCTCGTAACCGTCCATGTCGGGCAGCATCAGGTCCAGCAGGATGATGTCGTAATCATAGAGCTTGCCGATCTCGAGACCGTCTTCGCCCAGCGCGGTCGTATCGACGACCATGCCTTCGGCTTTCAGCATGGTCTCGATGACCTGCGCCATCATCCGGTCGTCTTCGACCACCAGCACACGCATGGGACCAACCCCGTTTTGCCCCCGTTCAGGATGTGTTAACCATAAGGGTCTATGGGCACGACTGCAAGCCGCCGACAGATTAAGCCTCTCTGGGACAAGGATGTTTTTCCATCGTGAAGTTCCTGGTCCGCAATCTGGTCAATGATATCGAGCGCCTGAGCGACGTTCAGGTCTATGGCCGCGTCGCCGCCGTCCAGGGCATGCTGATCGAGGCGGGCGGCGTGCAGCGCCAGATTTCCGTGGGTGACCGCTGCCATGTGGTGGCGCGCGACGGCCGCCGGGTGCCGTGCGAGGCGGTGGGCTTCCGCAACGGCCGGGCGCTGCTGATGCCGTTCGTCGACGTCAACGGCGTGGGCCTGGGCTGCCGCACCGAGGTGCAGGATACCGAGCCGGTGGTGTATCCCGACCGGTCGTGGCTGGGCCGCACCATCAACGCCTTCGCCCAGCCGGTGGACGGGCTGGGGGCGTTGGGCATGGGCGAGGCCGCCTATCCCATCCGTAACCGGCCGCCGCCCGCTGCCTCGCGGTCGCGCGTGGCGGGCAAGGTCGATCTGGGCGTGCGGGCGGTCAACGCCTTCCTGACCATGTGCCGGGGCCAGCGCATGGGCATCTTCGCCGGGTCGGGCGTCGGCAAATCGTCCATCCTGTCCATGATGGCCAAGAACACGTCGTGCGACGTCTCGATCATCGGCCTGATCGGCGAACGCGGCCGCGAGGCGCGCGAGTTCATCGAGGACGATCTGGGCGAAGAGGGCATGAAGCGGTCGGTGGTGATCTGCTCGACCTCGGACGAAAGCCCGCTGATGCGCCGTCAGGCCGCCTATCTGACCCTGTCGGTCGCCGAATATTTCCGCGACCAGGGTTTGGACGTGCTGTGCATGATGGATTCGGTGACCCGCTTCGCCATGGCCCAGCGCGAGATCAGCCTGTCGGCGGGCGAACCCCCCGCCTCCAAGGGCTATACCCCCACCGTGTTCGCCGAGCTGCCGCGCCTGCTGGAACGCGCCGGTCCCGGCACCGCCGAGGGCTCGATCACCGGCCTGTTCACCGTGCTGGTGGACGGCGACGATCATAACGAGCCCATTTCCGACGCGGTGCGCGGTATTCTGGACGGTCACATCGTGCTGGACCGCGCCATCGCCGACCGTGGCCGCTATCCGGCGGTCAACATCCTGCGCAGCGTGTCGCGTACCATGCCCGGCTGCAACAACGAGCAGGAAAACGACCTGATCCGCCGCGCCCGCCGTCTGTTGGCGACCTATGAGGACATGGCCGAGCTGATCCGCCTGGGCGCCTATCGCCGCGGCACCGACCCGGCGGTGGACGAGGCCATCCATTATTACCCGCAGATCGAACAATTCCTGATCCAGGGCAAGAAGGACGCCACCAGCCTGCGCGATTGCTATGCCGGTCTGGCGCAAATCCTGGGCATGCCGTTCGACGGCGACGGCATGGGGCGCTAGGACATGAGAAAATCCGGTTCACCACAAAGACACAAAGGACACCAAGGCGCGGTGATCTTTCGTGCTCTTTGTGCCTTTGTGGTGAATTCCTCCCATGGCTAAACCGGCCAAGGGCCTCAAGACGCTGATCCGGCTGTCCAAGTTCAACGTGGACGAGAAGCGCCGGGTGCTGACCGCGCTGCAAACCCGCGAGGATCAGATCATCGCGGAAATCCGCCAGGGCGAGGAGCAATTGCGCCACGAGCAGCAATTGGCGGCGGAGGATGCCACCGGCATCGGCTTTTCCTATGGCGCTTTCCAGAACGCCTGGATGCGCCGCCGCGACCTGATGCACCAGGCGCTGGCCGCCGTGCGCGCCGACATCGAAAAGGCCCGCGACGAACTGGCCGAGGCGTTCCGCGAACTCAAGACCTACGAGGTCACCCAGGCCAACCGCGAGAAGCGCGAGCGCGAGGAACTGGACCGCAAGGAACAGATCTTCCTGGACGAGATCGGCCTGAACATGCACCGCCGCAAGGCCGAGGCGGAAGCCCAGGCCGACAAGGAAGAATTCGGCGAAGGCTGACGGCCCGGCGCCGCCCATGCTATATGGCGGCCATGACCGATACCCCGCCGCCGCCCGCCGCCCTTCCCACCGGCCTGACCGGATACCTTGCCGCCGAAGGCTTCGAAGCCGATCTGCGCGCCGAACTGGGCGATGCCATCGTCCAGGAGCATGGCCGCCTGATGCTGGCCGAAGGCCCGGCACGGCCTGTCGCCTGGGCGCAGAACGTCTGGCACGACGTGGTGCGCATCCCGGTATCGTCCATCGGCGAGGGGGCACGGGCGCTGCGCGCCATTCAGCGCAATTGGTGGCCCTATGCCCCCGGCCTGCACCGGCGCACCGCGCTGATGGTGGACAAGCTGCCCAAGGTGTCGGCCAAGCCGCAGGTGTTCGGCACCCCGGCGCCGACCGCGCCGCTGGGATCGTTCACCCTGTTGGACGAAGGCACGCTGCTGGCCGCCGCGCGCTGCGACAGCCCGTTCCCCAACGGCGAATGCCATTTCATCGAAGACAAGACCACACCGCCCAACCGCGCCTATCTGAAATTGTGGGACGCCTTCACCCGGCTGGGCATCGCGCCCAAGCCCGGCGAGCTGTGCCTGGATCTGGGCGCCTGTCCCGGCGGCTGGAGCTGGGTCATCGCCTCGCTGGGGGCCAAGGTGATCAGTGTGGACAAGGCGCCGCTGGACCCGCGTATCGCCGCCCTGCCCAACATCACCTGCCGCAAGGAAAGCGCCTTCGGCCTGGACCCGCACAGCGTGGGCACGGTGGATTGGCTGTTTTCCGACATCATCTGCTATCCGCAGCGGCTGCTGGGACTGGTCCAGCGCTGGCGGGAAACCGGGCTGGCGCGCAACTTCCTGTGCACCATCAAGTTCCAGGGCGAAACCGATTTCGACGCCCTGCGCCAGTTCCTGGAAATACCCGGATCGCGCGTGTTTCATCTGTTCCACAACAAACACGAGCTGACTTGGGTCCTTCTTGCGGACGAGGCGGCGCCGGACAATGTTGCCTAGGCGGAAGTGAACGGGTAAACCATATCCTTCCGCGAATTGCCCTTGGGGGCCCTTGGGTCATGGCCGTTCCTACACTTCCTCCGCCGGTGGACATCGACAACGACACCAAACGGGCCATCATCGATGGCCTGAAGAAGGTCTTGGCGCGTTTTCAGGAAAAGGGGTTGGTGGACCATTCCCTGACCTATCAGGACCTGATCTCGCACGCCGAGATCCTGGAACAGTTCACCGCGCTGTTCGCCGCCAACCGCGACATCTGCGACGACATCGTCAAGACGCCCAAGGGCGAGCCGGTGCGCAACGACGATCAGATGCTGGTCTGCCGCGTCTCGCTGAACCAGATCCAGCAATTGCTGGTGCGCACCTGCGCCAAGAAGGTGTTCGAGGCGGTGCAGACCGCCCAGACGGTGACCGAGACGGTGACCAAGAAGGCGCTGTTCGGCCTGATCAAGAAGACCGAACAGGTCGAGGTCACCCGCGTCGGCGCCGATCCCATCGAGGAACGCAAGCTGCGCCAGTTGAACCAGTATCTGGCCTTCGGCTGGCAATTGCCGCTGCTGCACGCCTATCGCGACCATCTGAGCTATCAGCAGATCGTCGAGATCGGCGAGGATCTGCTGGCGCTGCGCACCCCCGAGAACATCGCCACCGTCGGCACCTTCGACCCCGCCACCCTGAAAAAGGTCAAGGCGGCGGCGGGCGAGGATTTCGCAGACATCCTGATCAACCGGCCCCAGGCCATCGCCGGTGTCGCGGTGTGGAACCGCGAAATGTACGAATTCTACCGCAAGATGCTGGGCGACACCGCCTGGGCGTTCTTCGCCCGCGAGAAGGATTTCTTCAACGTGGTGGCGGCGCTGGACAAACCGGTGGCCCGCGTCTACGGCGACGTGCTGGCCTTCATCGCCTCGGAGAATCTGGCGGAAATCCAGCGCCTGAACATCGACAAGAGCGAGGTGCTGGTCACCAGCCTGCGCATGGCCTTCGGCAACCGTCTGCCGCTGGTGCTGGGCCATCCCAACTTCGCCAAGGACATCCTGCGCAAGGTGGTGGACAACCTGCTGCACATGAGCCAGGAAAAGGACAAGCTGATGGTGTCCTTCTCGCTGACCTGCAAGGCCATGGTGCCCACCGTCAACGAGTGGCTGGCCAAGCAGCCGCGGACGTGAGTTCCGTCCTGCAAGGACTGGCGGGGATCGCCGGGCTGACCCTGATCGCCGTGCTTTTGTCCAGCGACCGGCGGCGGGTATCGTGGCGCACCATCGCCGTCGGCCTGACCGCCCAGATGCTGGTGGCGGCGCTGCTGCTCAAGGTTCCCGCCATCCGCCCGTTGTTCCTGGCGCTGAACCGCGCGGTGGATGCGTTGCAGGCGGCGACCCTGGCGGGCACGTCCTTCGTGTTCGGCTATGTGGGCGGCGGCCCGGCGCCGTTTTCCCTGTCCGACCCGTCCAAGGGCTTCGTGCTGGCCTTCCAGGCGCTGCCGCTGGTGCTGATCATGAGCGCGCTGTCGGCGGTGCTGTACCATTGGCGCATCCTGCCGCTGGTGGTGCGCGGCTTCGCCCTGATCCTGGAAAAAAGCTTCGGCCTGGGCGGCGCGGTGGGCATGAGCGCGGCGGCCATGCCCTTTCTCGGCATGATCGAAAGCCCGCTGCTGATCCGCCCCTATCTGTCCAGACTGTCGCGCGGCGAGCTGTTCGTGGTGATGACTGGCGGCATGGCCACCATCGCCGGAACGGTGCTGGTGCTGTACGCCACCTTCCTGTCGGGCATCATCCCCGACGCCACCGGCCACCTGCTGACCGCCACCCTGGTCAGCGTCCCCGCCGCCATCATGGTGGCGCGAATCATGGTGCCCGACGATTGCCGCACCGGCAGCCACACCACGATTCAGACTCCCTATAGCGGCAGCATGGACGCGGTGGTGCGCGGCACCATGGACGGCCTGCACCTGCTGGGCGCCATCATCGCCATGCTGGTGGTGCTGGTGGCGCTGGTGCATCTGGTCAACAGCGGTCTGGCGCTGCTGCCCGAAATGGCGGGGGCGCCGGTCACCCTGCAACGGAGTATGGGGGTGGTGCTGGCGCCGCTGGCCTGGCTGATGGGCATTCCGGCGGCCGAGATGGCCACCGCCGGGGCATTGCTGGGCACCAAGACCGTGCTGAACGAATTGCTGGCCTATCTGCAACTGGCGGCGCTGCCGCCGGGCGCGCTGTCGGAACGGTCGCGGCTGATCATGAGCTACGGCCTGTGCGGCTTCGCCAATTTCGGATCGCTGGGCATTCTGATCGCCGGGCTATCGGCCATGGCCCCCGATCGTCGCGGAGAGGTTGTGGCTCTGGGCTGGCGCGCCATGGCCGCCGGGACCCTCTCCACCTGCCTGACGGCGGCGGTGGTGGGGCTGCTGGTTTAAACTGCGGGCACCCCGTATTCAAATGTGCGCGTCCCTCGTTTACAAGGCCGCGACAATGCTGCATCTTGCCTGATTATGACTGCCGGTGACCCGCCCAAGAAACTGCTTGTGATCGAGGACAACCCGGGCGACCAAAGGCTGATCGCGATCAAACTCGCGGAGGTCCAGGTCCCCTGGAAGGCCGATCTGTGCGGCACCCTGGCCGACGGCCTGCGTCTGGCCGCAGGCACGCAATACGAGTGCATCCTGGCCGATCTGGGCCTGCCCGACGCCTCGGGGCTGGAATCGGTCATCAAGATGAAGGCCCAGTCCCCCGCCACCGCCCTGGTGGTGCTGACCGGCCTGGACGACGAACGGGTGGCCCAGGACGCCATCCGCGCCGGTGCCCAGGATTACGTGGTCAAGTCGCTGGCCGGTCTGGAACTGCTGCCGCGCGTCATCCGCCACGCCATCGAGCGCCAGCAGGCGCAGGTGCAGCTGGAGCTGTCGCATCACACCACCCAGGCCCTGCTGGACGCCAGCCACGACATGGCGCTACTGCTGGATGCCGACGGCCGCATCATCACCCTGAACGTCCAGGCCGCCGAGCAATTGGGCCACCGCACCGAGGAACTGGAGGGCGAGAATCTGTTCGCCCTGCTGCCCAAGGGGCTGGCCGCCCATCGCCGCGCCTATTTCGAACAGGCGTTGGAAACCGGCCGCACCGTGGAATTCGAGGATTCCGAGGGCGCCCGCTGGTTCGCCAGCCGTATCCTGGCGGTGGGTGAGGCGGGCGAGCGCCGCTGCGCCTTCTATTCCCGCGACATCACCTCGGAACGCGCCGCCGCGGAGAAGCTGGCCGAGGCCAAGGAAGACGCCGAACTGGCCAACCGGTCCAAGACCGAGTTCATGGCACGCATGAGCCGCGACATCCGCACGCCGCTCAACGACGTCATCGGCTTCGCCGAGATGATCGCGTCCGAGATGCTGGGGCCGTTGCTGCCCGGCGGCTATCGCGAATACGGTGAAAGCATCCTGAATTCCGGCAGCCAGATCCTCAAGATGCTGGACCGCATCACCGACGTGTCCATGCTGGAATCGGCGTTGCTGAAGGATCAGGCGTCCTACCGCGATCTGGTGGAGCTGTCGCCCGATTTGATCTGCGTCTGCGTCGATGGCGTGGTGGAACGCATCAACGCCGCCGGTCTGGGCATGCTGCGCGCGCCGTCGGCGGCGGCGTGCGAGGGCAAGGCCTTCGTGGATTTCGTCCATTCCGATTACAAGGCGCTGTTCGACGCGGGCCTGGAAGCGCTGTACGAGGAAGACCACCCGGTTCCGGTCAAGATCGTCACCTTCGCCGGGCGCCTGCGCGACGTGGAACTGAACGCCGTGCCGCTGCGCCGCGACGGCCGCACCGCCACCCTGCTGGTCGGCCGCGACACCACCGAGGTGACGGCGGCCATGCGCGCCGTGGCGGCCCGCGAGCACCGCATCCGCGCCATCATGGACACCGTGCTGGACGGTATCGTGACCATCGACGAGGAAGGGGTGATCGTTTCCGCCAATCTGTCGGTGGAACGTATCTTCGGCTTCTCGCTGTCGGAACTGATCGGCGCCCAGGTGTCCATGCTGATGCCGGAACCCGATGCCAGCCATCACCAGGATTACATCCGCGGCTATGTGGACGGCGGCGGCGGCACCATCATCGGCATGGGCCGCGAGGTCATGGCCAAGCGCAAGGACGGCAGCCTGTTCCCGGTGCACCTGTCGGTGTCGGAACTGCGCCTGGACAAGCGCCGCCTGTTCACCGGCACCATCCGCGACCTGACGGAAAACAAGCAGCTGGCCCAGCGCGTGGCCTATCTGGCCAACCACGATTCGCTGACCGACCTGCCCAACCGCACCCTGCTGACCGAACGCCTGGGCCAGGCGCTGGCGGTGGCGCGCGGCGCCCACCAGCATGTGGCCTGCGTCACCATCGACCTGGAAGGCTTCACCACCGTCAACGATTCCCTGGGGCACGAGATCGGCAACGCCCTGCTGCGCGAAACCGCGCGCCGTCTCAGCGTGGCGGTGGCGGGCAGCGGCGGCACCGCCGCCCGGCTGGCGGGCGACGAATTCGCCGTGGTGCTGCCCAGCCTGCGCGACCTGTCCAGCGTCAGCCGCGCCGTCGAACAGGTGCGCGATGCGGTGGTCAAGCCGTTCCATATCCATGACACCGAACTGACCCTGGCCGCCGATTTCGGCGTGTCGGTGTTCCCCCGCGACGGCGACGATGCCCTGGAATTGCTGCGCAATTCGGAAATGGCGCTGCATCAGGTCAAGCGGAACCCCGACGATTACGTCGGCTTCTTCGATGCCGCCATGTCGTTCGCGGTGTCGGAACGCCTGACCCTGGAACGCAGCCTGAAGGACGCCCTGCGCGACGGCCATTTCGAGCTGTTCTACCAGCCGCAGGTGCGGCTGAAGGATTACAAGCTGGTGGGCGCCGAGGCGCTGATCCGCTGGCGCCACCCCGAATTGGGGGTGATCGCGCCCGACAAGTTCATCCCGGTGGCCGAGGAAACCGGCCTGATCGTGCCCATGGGCCGCTGGGTGCTGGAAACCGCCTGCCGCCAGATGCGGATCTGGACCGACATGGGCCTGCCGCCGCTCAGGATCGGCGTCAACATCTCGGGCCGCCAGTTCCGCGACGCCGATCTGGCCGAGACGGTGGCCGCCGTCATCGCCGACAGCGGTGTCGATGCCCGCCGCCTGGATTTGGAACTGACCGAAAGCATGCTGATGGCCGACGGCGAGGCGACACTGAAGCTGCTGCGCGAACTGGCCGGACTGGGCGTCACCCTGTCCATCGACGATTTCGGCACCGGCTATTCCTCGCTGGCCTATCTGAAGCGCTTCCCGGTCAACACGGTCAAGATCGACCGCGCCTTCGTGCGCGACCTGGACCACGACGAAGACGGCCGCGTCATCGCCAACGCCATCATCTCGCTGGCCCATTCGCTGTCCATGAAGACCATCGCCGAGGGCGTCGAGACGGAAATGCAGGCGTCGCTGCTGGCCCGCCACGGCTGCGACGAGATTCAGGGCTACATGATCGGCCGTCCGCTGCCGGTGGCCGAATTCACCGCCTTCGCCAGAAATTATGACGCCTCCACCTGGGGCGGGACCGATATCGGCGCCGGTCAACAGGGAGTCGAGGCATGAGCGGGACCGTCGTCATCGTCGAAGACAACGCGATGAACATGAAGCTGCTGGAGCAGGCGCTGACCATCGCCGGCTATCAGGCGGTCAAATCGTCCGACGGCGAAGGGTTGGTGGACCTGACCGTCGCCAGCGGCGCCAAGCTGATCCTGATGGACATCCAGCTGCCGAAATATTCCGGCGTCGATCTGCTGAAAAAGCTCAAGGCCGACGACCGCACCCAGGCGGTGCCGGTGGTGGCGGTGACCGCCTTCGCCGATCCCGATTCGGTGCAGGGCTTCCTGCGCGAAGGCTTCGATCAGGTCATCACCAAGCCGTTGTCGGTGCGCAAGCTGCTGGACGAAGTCGAGCGCTATTGCAGCTGATTCACCGGTTCCGGAAAATCCCGCCCAACCCTCCTCGGCCCAACCCTCCTCGGGGCGTCACACCCGCGAAAGCGGGTGTCCATGGTGCCGTTTCCCACCATGGATTCCGGCTCTCCGCTTCGCTTCGGCCGGAATGACGCAGATAAAAGCGGTGGTGCGGGATTATTACCCGCCCGTTCCGGTGGGCAGGCGGACGGTGATCACCGTGCCCTGACCAGCCTCGGATTTCAGGTCCACCCGGCCGCCGTGCAGTTCGACGAAGCGGCGGACCAGCGACAGGCCCAGCCCGGCGCCGCTGTTGTGCACGGTGCGCACGAAGCTGTCGAACACCCGGTCGCGATCCTCGGGCGGGATGCCGGGGCCGGTATCCGTGACGGTCAGCAGCAATTCCGCCCCCTGGCGCTGGGCGCCGACGGTGATAGCGCCGCCGGACGGCGTGAACTTCACCGCATTGCCCACCAGATTGAACATCACCTGTTTCAGGCGGCGCTGGTCGGCGACGATCCAGCCGATGTCCAGCGGACAGGTGAAATCCAGGTGCAGCTTTTTCTCGCGCACCCGCTCGCGCACCAGCGACAGCACCGCCGACAGCATGGGATGGACGTCCACCGCATCCAGTTCCAGGGTCATCTGCCCGGCCTCGATGGCCGCCAGGTCCAGAATATCGGACACCAGCCGTTCCAGGGCATGACCGGCATCGGCGATACCGCCGACGTAATCGTGCTGACGCTTGTTCAGCTTGCCGAAATATTCGGCCGACAGCATCTCGGCGAAACCGATCACCGTGGTCAGCGGCTTGGACACCTCGGCCGAGACGTTGGCGATGAATTCACTTTTCAGGGTGTCGGCGGCGGCCAGCGCTTCGTTGCGTTCGATCAGCGCCCGCTCGACCCGCGCGGTGTCGGTGACATCCAGGAAGGTCAGCAGCATGGCGCCATCGGGCAACGGCACCGCCGAGCAATCCAGGATGGTGCCGTCCTGGCGCTCCAGACGGCCATCCTGGGCATTGCGGCGGCTGGCCAGCCCCATCAGCCGTTCATGGGCGGCGGGCCACGACGAGGCGCGGTCGGGGCGCCCCTCGAACAGCGGTCGCAGGCGTTCCACCACCTCATGCAGATGGGGTTCGCCCGCCAGATCCTCGGGCGCCAGCCGCCAGATGCGGCCAAAGGCCGGATTGCTCAGCTTGAGGCGGCCGTCGCCGCCGAACACCGCGATACCTTCGTGCAGATGGTCCAAGGTTTCGCGCTGCACCGCCTGGGCGGTGTTGTACGACCGCTCCAGGGCCAGGGTGTCGGTGACGTCCTCGTAGGTGTAGATCAGGCCGCCATGGGGATGCGGGCTGACCATCCGGCGCAGGGTGCGCCCGTCGGGCAGGTGCAGCAGATTTTCCACCGGCTCGATCAGCGAGACGAAGCGCTTCAGTTCCTCGTCCTTGGCGGCGCGGTAATCCACCGTCTCGGGCAGCAGGCGGCGTTCGCGCAGGGCGTCCAGCACGCCGCCATAGGTGGGCTGTGCCGCCAGCCAGTCGCGGTCCAGCCGCCACAGCCGGGCGAAGGCGGTGTTGAAGAAGGCCAGCCGCGTGTCGGTGGTGAAGATGGCGATGGCGGTGGACAGCCGCTCCAGCACCTCGCTATGGGCGGCGACATGTTGCGACAAATCGGACTGCAATTCCTCGATCCGCGTCCGGTCCTGGGCGAAACCGGCGGTCAGCAGGGTCTCGCCCACCTGCAACGGCACCTCGGTGACCTCGGCCAGCCGCCGTTCGCCCGACAGCACCAGATGGAACGGCTCGGCACGCGGCTCGCCCGCCGCGCGGGCGCGGGCGGCCAGGGCGCGGGCCTCACGCACCAGATTATCGGACGCCAGTTCCACCTGACCGGTCACCACCGCCTCGGGACTGGCGGCATCCACCGCCAGGGCGTAGGCACGGTTGACGGTCAGCAGCGACAAATCCTCGTCACGCAGCCACACCGGCAGCGGCAACGCGTCGATCAGCGCCCGCAGGAAGGCGGTGTCCGAGGCCAGGGCCTGCAACGAGCGGGCAAGGTCCTCGACCACCGAGGCGTTCTCGCTGACATCCTGGAACCACACCATGTCGGCCAGCCGCTCGCCCTCGGCGGTGACGGCGCGCAGACCGGCGGCGCGCAGGCGCCGCCCGCCCTCGGCCAGCGTCAGGTCGCGCTCGAAACGCTCGCCCTCGGCGCGCAGGTGTTCGACCGCCTGTTCCAGCGCCAGGCCATCCTCGGGCGTGAAGGCGGCGACCACATCGTCGAAGGTGGCGTCCAGGCCGCGCGGCAGGCTCAGCAGCACCGCCAGACGGCGCGAGCACCACGCAGTATCGCCCCAGCAGAAGAAACCTTGGGGGGTCGAGGCCAGGCATTCGCGCAACCGCGCAGCCTCGTCCTCGGAACGGCGCAGGCGGCCGGTCAGCCGCGACAGCCGCCAGCGTTGCCACAGCGCCACCGCCACCACCAGCGGCAACGCCGCCGCCGCACCGGCGATGGCCCCGGCCATGGCGGGATTGAGCAGGGTGTAATCGGCGGAAACAGCCGCATCCTGCGCCCAGGCATACGGCGCCGCCGCCACCCAGGCGGCACTGCCCGCCATCAGCCTGCCGAAAAGACCGCGCATACCCTCTCCTGGCGATGGTCGTCGCATCCCCGGCGCGAGAGTGCGCCCGGGTTCCCCGAAAGGCAAGAGCCGCCGCGAATGTTGTCCCCCGCTGTCCGGCCTGCTAAACCCTGGCATCGGCCAAGCAGAAGGAAACGGCGATGTTGCAGAAAACCTATGACTGGATGATGGAAAAGGCCGCGCACCGTCATGCCGTCTGGTGGCTGGCCGCCATTTCCTTCATCGAAAGCTCGGTTTTTCCCATCCCGCCCGACCTGATGCTGATCCCCATGGTGCTGGCGGCCCCGACCCGCTGGTTCCGGCTGGCGCTGGTGTGCACAATGTCGTCGGTGATCGGCGGCTATCTGGGTTATGCCATCGGCTATTACTTCATGGACAGCGTCGGCGCCGCCATCCTGGCCACCTTGCACCTGACCGAGAAATTCGCCGCCTTCAAGCCGCTGGTCGATGAATACGGCGTGTGGGTGATCATCGTAAAGGGCGCCACGCCCATCCCCTACAAGCTGATCACCATCGCCGCCGGCGCCTTCCATTTCGATCTGGCGCATTTCACCTTCGCCAGCATCATCGCCCGCGGTATGCGCTTTTTCCTGGTGGCGGTGCTGCTGTGGCAGTTCGGCCCGCCCATCCGCCACTTCGTGGAAACCCGCCTCAAGCTGGTGACCACGGCCCTGGTGGTGCTGATGGTGGCGGGAGTGGCGGTGCTGAAGCTGTTGTAGATTTCACGGCGGTCGTCATGGTCGGGCTTGACCCACGGCTGTCCGGTTTAGATTTTGTGGACTGAGTGCACGGTGTTGATTCTACTCGTTTCCAGACGTTTGCGGCGTCTCCTGGACACGAAATCGGAGTCAGCACCGTGCGGCACCACAATAGCGTTTTCCACGACCTGTTGAAGCGGGTTCCTTGGGATGAGTTTGAGCG
>Ga0209373_10001545_pt1 | contig 26349 bp, 28 predicted proteins | sample Higcelweek5metaG_FD_187173 | JGI IMG/M metagenome (GOLD analysis project Ga0209373, IMG submission 187173) | Freshwater pond sediment microbial communities from the University of Edinburgh, under environmental carbon perturbations - High... | ecosystem: Environmental > Aquatic > Freshwater >... | reverse complement strand
CGCAACAGGGCAAGCCGGAATTCCCGGTTCATAAACCACTTGATTTCAAGGTTATTGTATGAATCAGCCAATCCTGAGCCTCGTTCAATGAATTGGTAGTTCCATTCGTTATTGGTTTTGTAACGGTTACGCCAAATGTTACCATATTCACCAAAAGTGATGAAGTGCGTGTTGGGCCAGCGTTTTTTCGTATCCGTAACCCACATTTCGAGGGCTTTGCATATCAGATCTTTACCCTTTTCATAAACCAATTGAGCTTCCCAGATATTGGTTACCCAGCCAAAACCATTTAACTCAAAACCTTTATCGAAATGCAGAGATTGCGTATGCATAACCTCCCGGTGACCTAAATCGAGCCCCATGCCGCAGTAGGTTTCGAGCGGACCAACCCCTCTGCGACTGTTGAAATTTTCAACCCCCTGGCCATTCATGCCGCTTCGGCGGGAACAAATGAAATCCATGGTCCAGCCATCGAGATTAACACAATCAATAAAATCGCTTTTACCCTGCGCCGGTTTGCAGAAATGCTCGGTCGACGGATAAAACGGGTACGATGGAGACCCATCGGCACCACCCCCATCAATATTATGCTGACTCCAGATGACAGCATGTGCCGTATGTATGTTCTCCTTTTCTGCCAGATATTGCAGGTTATTGGCTGAAAGAAACCCGCCGATTATTGATTGGGGACGATAACCATTGCCAACCACATCCGATATGATCTGAATCGCCTCACTCATCTCACGGTTCACCCGCTCGCGGGGAAGATACATGGCTGGAAAATACCCTGGAAAATAGGACACTTCATCGCCATACGTTTGCTGACATTCAACAACATAATCCCTGATCTCACAATAGTTATTCCTTTTATCCTCCAGCGCATTCAGGGTGAACCCCCAGGTAAGACGACCATCGGGATTATTATGTGCAAATGCCTCCCGCAACCAGCGCACCCCTTCAAGCGTATGCCACTTTGCCTCATCCCGCTCTATTAACCGCACATCGCGCGATACCTCCCACGGAGTGGTCCGGATCATAATACATAAAGTTACAAACCGGTTTCCCATGAGTGAAACAGGAGCCAGCGGTTGCACCGAACCGGCATATACACTATTGATCAGGCCCGAACCGGCTACAATGCCTGCTCCTGCTATCATTGAATTTTTGAAAAATGAACGTCGCTGCATAATCTGAAAAATAAATATTCATAGTATTAAGAATTCTTAGTGGTCACTAATACTATTTTTATACACTTTCCCATCTTTCATTACGAATAAAATGTTTTTTAATGAATTAACATTTTCAAGTGGATTTTCTGCCGTTGCAATCAAATCACAATGCATCCCTTTTGCGATAGTGCCTCTTTCCTTTTCAATCCCTAATAATTGCGCTGCATTGATAGTCATTATCTTTAAAATATCATTTGCTGGAATTCCCGCCTCAACAAAACTGTCAATATAGCTTAATGCTACCGTTCCTCTCGTTTCATTATCAATATCAACCATTATATCACTACCAAAGGCAATTGTAACACCCAGTTCATGAGCCCTTTTGAGCCGCCTGATCAATTTTGCATGAAAGATTTTGGCATTCTCCTCTGTGCTGCCAAATGTCTGAAGGACTTTAACCGGAAAATCCGTGCTAACTAAAACAATTCCCTTTTTCTTCATGAGAATCATTACACTGTCGGGGATTGTCCAACCATGCTCAACGGATGCCACACCACCCATTACCGCAGAATATACCCCATCAGAAGTTTGACAGTGGGCCATAACTTTTAGCCCTGCCAGTTTAGCCTCATCGACTATAAATTTAATATCATCAGCTGTGTATTTATATCTTTTAGAATCGACAACAATTTTGATTACATCCACTCCATAAAATGCATTTTCCCGAATTGCTTTTTTTAGTTCATCATGTGTATCAGCAAAGAAATACTCATTATTGACAATGAATTGTTTATCCGCTTTTGTTCTAAACTGCCCTCCAAACGGTGCAATAATTCTACCTGCGGTAACTATCGTTGGCCCGGCAATTAATCCCTCATTGATAGCCCTCTTAATATCAACATCAACATATTTTCCTGAATTTCCTGCTTCTCTGATTGTAGTAAATCCTGCATTAAGCATTTGTTTTGCATGCTCTGCTCCCTGAATAGCCCGATATCCATCGGGATTTAGAAGTACCAGGTCGAGAAAATCAATTCCAAGCATATCTGCAAATTTGCTAATGTTCGCACAAATGTGTGTATGTGCATCAATCAGACCCGGCATTACCGTTGATTTTGACAGGTCAATAATTTTAGCTTCTTCAGGAATATCTATAGCAGAACCATAGTCTTTAATCTTGCCATTTTCGACCAGGATGATTTGATTAATATCGACTCGGTTAGTAGAAGGATCAATAACTTTCCCAGCTTTTATTGCAACTATCTGGGCATTAGCCATCCATGAAATCAATAAGAAAAAAACCAAAAAGAATACCCGATGCTTCATCGCCTTTAATTTATTTCTATCGAAACATCCCGAAGCAGTTTCCATTAGCTTAAAAATATATCCCATTAAATAGGTTGAATTGTTTGTTCTGCTATTCTCAAGAGTGCTCCGGTTGTTTTCCAGTTTCTTGTTGTAGCATTTACATGAAGCCTGGCTTCCAGAAAATTGTTGGTCAGTTTTGTTCTCCCATAACCGTTCGGACAATAAAGGTAAATCGCCTTGTCAGAAAAAGATATTTCTTCTTCATTCTGTCTTTTGCCTTCTAAGATTTTAGGGTCGTAATGGTCAGGTTGTGAAGATAAAAATGTAACGTATAAAAAGGCCTGGTCTTTATTAATATCTTGTATAAATGGATTATTATCGATAATCAGTTTCAGATTGTTAAGAGATAATATAATTACAGGCACTTCATATCCAAGCCCCTCTTCTATTTGATGAGATATCCTTTGTTCCAGCCCGGTAATATCGGTCTCGTTCCCTGAAAAAATCACATTCCCACTTTGCAGGTAGGTCGTTACATTTTGAAATCCCAAATTTTCATACAATAATCGTAAGGCCTCCATTTTTATAAGCTTTTGCCCGCTTACGTTTATTCCTCTTAACATTGAAATAAATGTGGCCATTTTCTTTACTTCGCCAGTTTTAAATGTACCATCGCACATTTTCTTTTTACCGGAACGCTCAGCTCATACTCATCGCCATGAGCAGTAACCGGAATCAAAACCGGTGCATCTGCGCCGGGATGATAGACTTCTGCAGAAGTAATTTTTCCAATATCGATACCTTTCAAACGCACCAAAACGATATCCTTTGCAGCGTGGACTACCGGAATGGAATATCCCGACGGGATTTTGAAGAGGTTGACTTTGGCTTCACCCTCTTTCGTGCTGATTACATGAGGCTTAAGTACCCATTCGGCACCTTCCATCAGTTTCATCAACGGGCCATAGTCCAGATAATATTGATCTGCCTCAGGCGAAGGACTGATCGAATGGTCGTTACCCGGGAACGGACACATCGGGAAAACCCCCATATACAGATACTTCTGCATGAAACTGTCACCCCCGACAGAAGTCACATTAGCAGAACTTGCAGTCCATCCCAGTGCCGGTTTATTGATACACAAAAAGGCCGTCAGATTAAGCGCCGTACCGGCATAAGTGAACTCATCAAAAATTCCGTCCACATTTTTTAATATATCGATACGCTTACTGTGGTTATTCACCAGCACTACCTTGTTATTTGCATGAACAACTGCCGAGATGCTATCTGATATCTCTTTCCAGGATGAGACCTGCGATCTGGTTTTTCTCCCCTTGTAACACGATTTGCCGTCGTCGGCCCTTTCATTGTACATCCTGATCCAATCCAGCCGGTCGATACAGATCCCCGCTGCTTCCGGAAGTTCTGTCATATGCCGGCGCAACTGCCCTAACAGAAAGCGCTGATATACCGGTTCGGCACAATCCATCCCGATACCATAGCCCCAGGTAATATAAGGGACAGCTCCATCATAGTCTTTGTACTCCGTGTTTTGTAGACTGGCTTTTGTCTGAGGAAGTATGGCATCTTTGAATTCCGTGTACAGCATCTGGTTCGCATCTGTCCACCGCTCCTGTTCCGGAAGAAGTTTATCCGGCAGTTGAGGCGGGAATTTGATGTTCGCACCAAACTCGGTTACATTAAAATAGCTCAACACCGAAAAACCATTCTCCTTATAGTTTTTAACCGACCTCACCATATTGTTGATTGAAGTAGAACCATGGTTGAACCTTTTCCAATTCTGATTTTTATCGGTAACCGGGGGAATAAACATGCCCATATACGGGAAATCGAAACTGGCCTGCCAGTTTACTTTGAACGACATCTTCCGCATTTTCTCCACATCTATTTTAACATCGTAAAAATCAGATTCCGAGTAGGCACCGGTCCCATCCAGATCAAAAGCACGACTGTTTTTGGGATAGAAATACTCTTTGTAATGGTCCCTCATCCAGGCAAGCCCCGGACGCCAGTCGTCTTCGTGTAAAACAATATCATAATTAAACCCGATGCTGTTACCCTTGCATATCCGGTTAAAAAGCCGCTTAAATGTTACGCTGCCATCCGCCTTGGTTTCCATGGTCATATCAAAAATAGGATCTGCAGGGGAAAGGACTAAACTGATACCTTTTTTTGTCTGAGGATCCAGGATGCAGGCGATGGGAACACTGATCAGATTCTCTTGAAAAGGAATAAATCCGACTTTCGCATCTTTATCATCAAAGGCAGGTGCACCATAAAAATATTCAATATCGGCAAAAGGAACCGATACCAGCGGATCTCGCCATCCGTAATAAGTATTTCTGGTACTGTCATAATCATGCAAGGTGATTGCCTGAAGTAATTCTCCATCCAGATTTTTTTCGTCGTAATTCGGGGCAGCCCAGGCTGTCCAAAAATTCGATTTGTTGTGGTAGAGCAGCTTTGATTCGATGGAGGTATCCCAATACTGGTCTTCATTTCCCTGAATAGTGATCTTGCAATTCAGACTTCCATCCTCATTAAAGGCATACCTTTCAGTGAGCCTGCACGAGGTTTTCAACGAATCGCAGACCAACTCCCTGACAATCTCAATAATGCCCTCATTCTCACTAATGACGGGGCTTTGGTCCGAACGTTGATTACAGCTCAGGAGACTGTTCCCAACCACAAAGCTTTCATGCTCAGAGCCGCCTTTTACCCGCCCTTCAACCTTTACTTTTTGATTTTCAGCATCTTTCGTTACGGTCAGTTCCAATACTTTGCTCTCAATCTTATAGATCTTTTCATTACTGCACATTACGAAAAGAAAAGGAAAAAGATAAATTAGTTTTCTCATGTTCAGGTTCACCGTTTTATTTTCATTTATCGTGCCGGTCTATCCAAACGCCAGCCAACAGGGCCATGCGTTCGCACAATAATAAGTAAAGTTTTTTTATTTCGATAGGCCACGATTCTCTGTTGCAACTACCTTCATGATTCCTTTAACTGCTTGTGGGTATTCCGGATAAGTTTCAAGACATTTTTGATAATATTCTTTTGCTTTAATCTTCTCTCCCTTTGCCAGATAAGCATCTCCAATGAATGCATATAACTGACCTGCATGTTGATATATTGTATCCGTAAAAAGGAGTAATTCAATCGCCTGTTCCGGTTTGTTCAACTTAATTAATTTTTGCGAGAATTTACAAAAAACAAGCATTTCGGGCCAGGTAACACGCTCATTTTTTAGCTCAGTTGTTAAATCTTGAATGGTTGCATTGTTTTGCTGATATTTATTTTGCCATACTTCAAAAATTAAAACCGATTTTTGATAGTTATTAACTGATGTTTTTTGTCCATATTTTCTTTCGGCCATTTTGGTCCATTTCTCGTAATTCTCAATATTTTGATTCATTTCTTCTTCATAAAATAGTTTTGTTAACAGGTAAGAAGAAATTTCAGGTCTTAAATGATTTTTGCTTTCGTAATTCTGTAAAAACAAGTTGAAAGTCTCCATACTTTGCCCGAGGGCGTTTTCTTTAATCCAATATTTATACAAAACAGCCCATAAGTAATCAGTGGAGCAAACTGCTTCATGCCATGAACTATCAGGCAAATGATATTTCCATGATGAAACGATACCAACCAATTCGCTGTTACTGTTTAATACTGGCGAACCGCTTAATCCTGCTCCGTTATGATTCACTAAATGATTGACTAATAAACTGGCCCCATAATACTGGACCGCTTTTGCTGCATACGAACGCGGCGGTTCGTTTTTTAGTTGAAAACTATAACCTTGTTTATAAACCGTATCTCCACTTTGTACCAGTTTATTACTTAATTTCAATGGAACTACAGAAGAGTGATTTTCCTTTATCTTAAACACAAGATAATCTTCATCAACATTTTGTTCCCCAATAATTTCTGTTGAATCAGCATTTATCAAATCACCAAGTAAAATAAACTGTGAAGGGTCTTTGGGCACAACCATTTTCCAAATTTTCAATTTTCCTGTTAAATCAACATTGTTCAAATCGGTGGGTCTGTTAGTCCAAAAAGTATGTTTACAAGTTACCGCCAATATTTCATCGCCAATATCAATCAAAAAAGAATTTCCCGGCAAATCAGTGAATGATGTGTCCCTATAAAAAATTGCGTTTACCGAATTAATATTCGGTATTACATTTTGCGGGTATGCTTCTGTAATCGATAAAATGAATGCACAAAATGCTAAGATAGTTTTGTTCATATTAATTAATTTAATGGCGTAGAATTGCTTTATCCTACCTTGATGATCACTTTACCCTGAGCATGTCCTTTTCCCAAATACCGCATGGCCTCAGCAGTCTGATCAAGCGAATAACTTCTTTCAATAACAGGGTGAATTTTACCCTCTTCAACGAGTTTTGCAATAAACGCTAAATCCTCTTTATTCGATTTTGCTGCAAGAGTGCGCATCTTTTTTGAACCAACCGACATCAACCAACCGAAAACAATGGATTTAAAGATCTGCGACAAAGCACCCCCAATCATTACGTATACACCATTCGGATTCAGGATTCGTTTATAGGCCCCAAGTGGGTAATTCCCGTTGATTGCCAAAATAAGGTCGTAATGCTGACCTCCTTTTGTGAAATTTTCTTTCTCGTAATCAATCACGTAATCTGCACCGAGAGAACGCATTAACTCCAGATTTCTTGCACTGCATACTGCGGTAACTTCTGTTTCAAAATACCTGGCCAGCTGTACGGCAAAGGTTCCAACGCCCCCTCCGCTTCCGACAATCAAAACCTTTTGCCCACTTTGAATTTTTCCCTGATTACGTAATGCCTGAAGAGCCGTTATGGATGCAATAGGTAAAGATGCCGCATCTTCAAAAGATATCTTTGCTGGTTTGTGCACCAAAACATTTTCAGGAGCCGCTGCATATTCGGCGAAACCACCAAACCCGCAGCCGGCAAGATCTCCCAAAACTTCATCCCCACACTTAAACTGTTTTACCTGATCCCCAACTGATTCAACAGTTCCCGCTATATCGGCGCCAAAAATCTTTTTTCTGGGGATTAATCCCATTTTCATCGAACGGTAATCTGCCGCATTTACTGATACTGCAGCAATTTTTACTAATACCTCATTGCTTTTCGGGATGGGTTTGTCAACATCACAATAAATCAACTTATCAGGCTTTCCTTTTTTGTTAAATACTACTGCTTTCATATTTTCTATAGGGTTACTGATTTGAAATGATCAGTTTTTCAGCTTCCGTCATTAATTGATAACTTCTGAATCTTAATTGCGTGCCACTTACTTGTAAATTTATCCAACCTAAATAAGTCACACCTCCCACAACTTTTTTTACTCCGATAAAATTAAAATCACCCGCCAGCGGATTGAAGGTCTTTGGACTACATTGACTAGAAGTACCCATCGCACCACCGGATGTAACAGTACTATAAAGATCAATACCGGAAGCGCTAAAAGTGTCCGTACTAATTATTTCATCACCAACAATTAATCTCCTGGGCATCCTTGCCGAATCGGTGTAAGTGGTGCGGGTCGTACCTGATGCATTCAAACACGAATACTGCGTTGTATAAACAGAGGTTAGAATCTGATAAGAATTATTCGTATTAACCTGAGCACTTTCGCCATGATAATAAAAACTTCCAAAACCACTTGCAGTAAATTTCAAGTCGATGGAATGGTCATTATCCATATCTATTTCGAACGTTTGTCCACTGATCATCAGCGTATCATGCAGATTAACAATGCTTTTTGTTATCTCCTGCTTAGAACAGGAGCAAAAACAGATGCAGGAACAAAAACACAAAAAGCCAACTAATTTTGTCGTTTTCATGATCGAATGTATTAGTTAAACCCGCGGAATCATTACCCTTTTTATTTCAAAATAATTCTTTTCAGAGATGCTATGCGTAATAGCAACTAATTGATTTCTTTGATCTTCGGAGAGAAAGATATCGTCGTCAAATTTGTTTAATAATTCATACATTTCCTCATGATGCATGTCGGTAGTGCTAATGATATCCCTATGATCCACAAAAGTTTTAATATAGTTATCATGCAATTCTTTCACACTTAAATAACCCGGTTCAACAATTTTTTCAAATTCTGCTTTCGTTTTTACTGATCTTAAATTAAAGACATTCAATATAGAACCTAAAACAGGTTTGCTGAATCCTCCAATATTCACAATTTCACTCCTCTTATTCATGGTTAGATAAACTTCTGTTTTTTACCCCGGGCGTTCGCACGGAAACCATAATTATATGCATTTCAGTGCCTTACCAGGCTTCGGTTATGCATTATTTGCATTAATACGAAGATACGGAATTAATCATCACAACCGGATAAGTCTACCAATGAGAAGGAAAATCCTGTTCCATGACAACTCAAAGTAGCTCGTGAAGCGTAACACGTGACAAGTTGGTACTCCCGCAGAATGATGATGATGCCAGTGAAATGGATTCCACTGGCATCTCACCGACGAACAGTTCTACCGGATGCGCCCCCCCGTTCTATTTTATTATGATAGTTTTTGTCCAGGTTGGAGTGGCTGCACCGTTCTCAAATGCCGATATTGTCGTATTTGCACCCAAAGTAATCTGAAAATCAATTTCTCCCGTTTGAGTAGCGGTAAAAATTCTCGAATGATCACTATAATCCAGCTCAGAGTGACTCCAGCCAGTGTTATCCTGATAGGCAGGGAAAGACCACTCTGAACCAGCAACCTTTACTTGTAAACTGGTCCCTTCAGGCAATATAGCTTTCATCGAATAAGAACCAGCTGCATATTCAATTTTCTCTTTATCGAGAATGTTCAGTCCATATTGGCCGGTGGTCGGGTAATTGATGTATCCGGTAAACACAAAATCAGTATTATCAATAAACTGATTAACCTGTTTCTCAAAATCAGGAATGGTAACATCAATTCCTAAAGAATTATATCTGCTTACCAAATTATCACGAATGACAGGCAATTTGATCGTTTTAGCATTATTAATTAGTTTTGAGCCTAAAGCTTGACTGTTAAGTATACCGTCTTCCCGAATATCCGTGCTGATATTCGCCAGAAATTCAGATAAGTCAGCTACAGGCAGGTACCCTTGAACAATTACCGATATTGCCAAAAGAATAGCGTTATCCTCTCCTGATTGTGTGATATCGAGTTTTTCAGATACCGGAATATCAGACTTTTGGAGATTAAAAATTGCCAAAATCTCAGACTGAGCTTGCTTTTTAGCTGCTGTCAAATCCTTCCCGTTTGAAATAAGATAATTGACCCTGTTTTTCTCCAATGTTGACAAAATATTCACATTTAAGCTGGTTTTATCGGACAAATCCGACAATGCAAACAAAGTTAATTGTGAAGTGGAATTTATGTTGGTTACTTCATTAAAATAAAAACCATCGGCTTTAAGCTCAACATAATGAGAAGCAAGTTCAACATTTGTAATTTCAAATGTACCCTTGTTGTCAATAATCTGAGAAGTAAACAATTTCCCGGTGGGGACCAACTGGGCTGACAATTCAGAAATGGTAATATTCGTTCCGTTTAAGTACGGGCCCTTTTGAACATATCCACTCACTTTAGCTAATGACAAATCAGAATTATTGTCCGATTCCTTCTTACAGGAAATTACCAGGAGACATAAAACTAAAATCTGTAAAAAAATAATTTTTCTCATTTTCATGGTTATTATGGTTAACGAATCAAAGTTAGCTATTAAACTCAATCTATATCAAAATTATTGTTTATGCTCCATGTTTTGATAAAGACACAATGTCTTTTACTTCCAAAATCTGTTTATGGTACACAGCCTTGACTGAATTGATCATCGCCAATCCTAACTCCTCCAGTGAAAGTACAAATCCTGGAAATAGAAAATGGAAAACAGCGTAAAAGGGAATAAACAGGTAATAAATCTGGTGAACATATTTCTGACCCTTGACTGGTTTCATTAATCCGGGCCGAAATGAATAAACTCCTTGAAAAGGAATTTTGAAAAGATCCATCTCGGTAATTCCTTTAACCCGTGCCTGCATGAATTTTGCTTTCTCCGTTGAGTTTGCTCCAAACCCTGATACGTAACAAAAGGTCATTCCCGGATTAATGGCTGAAAGCTCGTTTGCAAATGAAAGGGTTAAATCATGCGTAATTCTATAGTACTGAGGCTCTTTGATCTGGGCCGATGTAATGCCAAGGCAATAGAAACAAGCATCATATCCGGTTAATTGATTTTCAATGGGTGAAAGATCAAAGAAATCCTGATGGATGATCTCTTTAAGCTTAGGGCTTGATATTTCAGAAGGCCTTCGGTTAATAACAAGGACCTCTCCGATATCAGGATGGTTCAGGCAAACCCGAAGAATTCCATTGCCAACCATCCCGGTAGAACCGGTGATAATAACCTTCAGATTCATTTCATCTAAGTTATGAAGTTCTGCAACACATTTTTATACAATGTTGTTCGTTTTGGGTAGGCATCGTTAGAGCTGCTCTGTTGTGCTATAACGATGATCGCTAAATCAGGCGGTCATTTGTTTATCAATGAGTTTATGATGTTTTCAAAACGGGTATTGCTAATTGGATGATGGCTTATAATTTTCCCATTATAGATCAATGCAAAAGTGCCAAAAGGATTGGGAGTGTTTTGTGCAGTCTGATGATCCTTTATATCAATCAGTTGAGCCTTAACATTGTACTTCTTTTGAGCCGTTTCCATGATGGCGACAACATTCTTCTCCGTGTAAGGGCATTGGGGTGATCTGAAGATAGTTAAGCCTTGATCATACCAATTACAATTGTTTATGACCTCTTTATTAAAACCGGGATATAAGTCATTATCCTTTAGCTTCTTAACCAACAATTCAAAATCCGGTCTGGCCTGCTCAATGGATTCGAACCCGTTTTTTATAAAAATCTCACGACCTGCCATAAACGAACCTTTTCTCGTAACAACCGAGATCCCATTCATCCCCTGGGTTTTCGCATCTTCAACACAAGCATTGATGAGCGCGGAAGCTAAACCCTTACCTTTGAATTCCTTTCTGAAGCCCACGAAAATACAGTGAATGAACATGAACCCCTTTGCGAGGACGGGCCTGTGAGCATATTCTCCCGGAATATATTCGATCATTCCCTGGTATCCTCCAATCGAGGGAACAATTACTTTTATTCGTAATCCTTTCGGATAATACTCAGTGAACCAGTCCAATTTTGCCCTGAGCTCTTTGTGTTTATCTACATCTTTATACCCACAAACGCCATAGTCGGCAAAGTTTTCCGGAGTTAAGTCTACTATTTTAAAGTCATTCATAGTTAAAATTTTGTTTGGTTCAGTTTCAATGAGCTTCTGTTTCAAGCAAATCGTGCCATTGATCCGAATAGTCCGCTATGATAATTAGAAACAGCTGACCTGATTCACCAATCAACAGGTTATGGATTCGTTTATTGAATTTTTTCTAATCTCGTCCATGGTATTCATTTTCTCATGACCTTGATATATGATCAAGGTGTCACTCAAAGAAAAAAGAACAAAGTAAAATATTTCATAATGGTTGCTCTAATAATTTATCCATCAGCAAATTAAAAGAATTGACAGTGTAATTAATCAACAGAAGGCTTAGTCAAGGACCAATGGCTGTGGATGATTTTCCACATATACTTTCATACATCTCTTTTATTTTTTTGGCCCCAGGCAAAAAGTGTGTTTCAAATGAACGGTTTCGGTTATTTCAATGGCATGCCCACCTGCATCTTCACCTGACCAAATAATTACTTCATTTCCATGACATCTTACGTGGTCAGTACTTGAACTCCAGGTGGCATCAGATCCAGAACCTCCCGCAGGAACTTCAACAGTACCTCTTAACAAAAATGAGCCATCCTCATAAACCCATTTAGTACCTTTTGGATCTATAATATATCCTTTTATGCCTTTAACTTTAAAACCTATTTTACCACCAGTTTCCTTAAAAACAGTATTCCATGACCAAAAAGGACTGCCAACATTGGAGTATGGACTTAATGTTTGTTCAACCTCTTGTGGATACTTGATGACAACAACGGCAATTTGAGATTTCAGATAGGCAATCCTATCGGTTGCTTCTTTAGTATGAATACTATTGGGAAATCTGTTAATAAACTTTCCATAGGTGGAGTACCAATCTTCAGTTTTAGCATCAACCCACATCAAATTCTCTAATCTTTCATTTGCCTCAACAGCATGAATCCCAGTTGGGTATTTTTTAATATATTCTTCATACTTATATGTAGTACCATTGATTTCTAAATCATTCCACATAGCCGTTTCAAATTTCGACCTCGCCAAGTCAATATAAATACCATTAGGATACAACCTAATGTATTCAGTATATGCATATGGGCCACAATCCTTTTCCACTTCATTCCACATTTTTATCTCTGTAATTCTCTGCTCAATTTCAGTTCTGAAAAAACCAGAGGCATTGCGTGCCAAATAGCCTTCCAACTCTTCTTGTGACAATGAATTTTTTATTAAATCGAAGCCAAATTGTTCAATAGACTTTTCGGCATCACCTTTACAAAAGCCATCAGGGTATTTATCCAGAAATGACTGAAAGGCAGTCCTGGTATTTTCTTTTTTTGCAACATTAAAATCTATTATTTCAATATATTTCTTGATTTGTCGTACAAACTCACTTTGTGGGAATGCCTTTAAGAACTTTTCATAACAATCAATTGAATTAATCTCTTCAGCTTTCTTAAATTCTGAAAAACTCCATAAATCCAATGCCCTAACAGTAAAATTTCCCTTGGGATATTTCTTAACAAAATCTTCATAAGCCTCAGATGTATTGATTAATGATGCTCTTTTAAAAGCAACTTCTTCTGTAAACTCAGATGACGGATATTTATTGATGAATTTATCGCAGGCATTTACAGAATTCTCTTCTAATGCATTTTTAAACTGTTTTATTTGTGCACTTGAAGACAGAGATACAAATAATGCAGGCAAAACCAGGAGTAAATGTTTCATTTGATTTGTTTTATTTCATCAGTTCTTAATGCAAGCTGCCACAAATTATTCTGGCAGCCAGGTCGATTGTTTTTTTGTGTGCATCAATAGAAAAGCAGTTATTTCAAGATTGTCCGGTTTCATTCATATAGACGTTTATTCAATTCTTTAGCATCTGCCGAAATGTTCTCCTTAAGCATTTTCAACCCATCAGACAATGCAAATGTAATTACGGTTCTGGGGAGACCATACGGTGCCGATCTTGTCAATCCTCCGCCAAAAGTATATCCCCAGTACATAGCAGAAGTAACACATCCTATCCCTTCCTCTTGATATTCTTTAATAATGTCGCCTTCATTATTCTTTATTTTTGCGTTTATCGTAATTGAGGCTTTTTGGCTTATCATAGGAAAGCCTATCAGGTTTATCGTGTATACAGTAAGAGTAGACAGTACAAAATAACCAACATTATTGATTTTATGATAGTTCTTTTTAATCGTGATTTCGATTGATCCTCTTGAACTTCCACGATTATCAACAATATTGTTTGTGACAAAATTGCTCAGTAAAGCTTTCGCATCTGTAACAGCGATGCTATTAGCTGAAAGTTGTTCTGTTACATTTCCCTGATCAATTTCAACTTCAAGATTCGGAAGAATGGCATTTAAGTTATCATGCGGGTTTAACCATGTTTCCTTATAGGGTAAACAGGAGTTCATTGATAGCAGAACAGCAAAAGCATAAATGACATTTTTCAATGCAAAAGAATTATTTATCAACGTTAGGTCAAATAATCTTAGGCTTTCCAGGCTTTTAAAATTCCGGTTCTTCATTTTTATTGTCTAATTTTCTAAAAGTATCTAAAACTGCTTGATGCATAATTGTTGCGTGATTTTCTTGTGGCAAACAAGCCCTGTACCATAAAATCCAGAATTGTGTGATTTTCTTTTAAATATTCTCTTGCCTTGTCAACAAAAATCTTGTATGCAATATCATTTTTTTTAATTCTGTCAAATTTCGAAGCGATTCTATCCCAGAATTTTTTGTCTTTATACATAGCGTCGCTATTTTAAAACTTAATTCCTATATACAAATTTGGCTCAAAAAGAAAAAAGTTGTTCCATTTACTATCTTTATCTTCAAAACTTTGAGGAACATTTGTGTCTATCGGCCAATATTGGCAATGAATCTGAGGTTCTAAATAAACCCGGTCATTGAATAATCCAATATGATACCCAAGATGATAAGAAGTATATAATTTGAAACCATTTACGATTTTTTTATCAATCTTATCAATGTAAGTTTTCAATTGTGGCAAAACTTCCACAGTCGCAAATAGACCTTTCCACAACATACGCTGATAAGTAACCCCTATTCCACTTTCCCGAAGTCTGCCGGGGTAGAAATTATTCTCATCAAACTTAAGTTGCTCTTGCATTGGCATACCCATCGGGGCAAACAACTTCCATGAGGCGAACTTAATTCCGATTCTGTCCTTTGGAGTAAGTTTGTATCCAACATGAAATTCGTAATGATGCGTGTTCGTTTTTTCTTCTCCAAAATTGACAAATGAAAGGTAAGTAGTGCTTATTAAAATTCTCCGCTCTGTAGATGTTTCTGAACCGTTTTTGGATTGGTTTTGACCAAACATGCTTGTAAAAGACAAGGCAAATAATAATGCAATCGTAATTCTTTTCGTTTTTGTTTTCATTTTACTGTAATTTAAGTTGAACAATTATTTCAACACAAAATTACAGCACCATGACAGGCCTATTCGTTGACTTAAGTTAAGAAATACAGAAGGCGGAATTTTTATTTCATTATTCTTTTACGAATCCGGCTTAAAGATTCGGGCTTAATTCCTAAATAACTGGCTATTTGATGCTGGGGAGCTCTTTGAATTAAATCCGGTCTGTTTTTTAACAGGGTCAGATATCTTTCCTCGGGCGATGCCATTTTAAATTCGGCAAATGTATCCTGGTATTTTGCCATGATAGCTTCCCCTAAGGCACGGTTTAATGATTCTATCTGAGGAAATTTTTGATACATCTCTGCTTCCAATTCAGGAGTACCGACTCCAGCAATGGTATCCTCTATACACTCCAGATAATATTCCGAGGAAATTTTCTTTCCGTAAGCTGAGGGTATTACAGCCTGTTCCTCAGTATAGAATTCTGTAGTTTTCTCTTCCCCATCCTTATTATAGAAGCTTCTGACACACCCATTAATGATGAAATAACATTCATTTGAAACTTTTCCTTCTTCAAGAAGAATTGTTCCTTTCGTAAAGAACTTTACAAATTCGATTTTACTAAGTTCCGCCTCCAGTTCTTTGGTAATCGGAATGTATTTCGAAAGGTATTTTAATATTTCATTTTCCATAATTATATCATGTCACTGGTCAAATAATGACACACAACAGTTGAGTATTGCAGTAGTAAGGGATTGGGGGCTGGTTCCTTATCCACCTGCCACATAACTTGTGCGGGATTGTACGCTTGATGGACCTCCGAAACCCTTATTGGCTTTACCGCATGTTATGGAGCGTTTTTCTTTATGCCGTCATGGGATTGATTTGTATCTGTCCGCCTATTGCTCTTAATACTTTCATAATCGTCTCAAATTGAGGTTTAGATCCATCCGACAAAGCTTTGTATAAACTTGGTCTGCTTAATCCAGTTTCTTGAGCAATTTTGGTCATACCAATTGATTTTGCAATATGTCCGATGGCTGCAATTACATCGGAATCATTTCCTTCTGCTAAAACAGCATTAAGATATTCCGCAATCATTTCGTTACTATCTAAATAGTCTGCTATATCAAATTTTGATGTTTCCATTTCTTTGTTTTTTAATTCGTTTCAAAACCTCTTTTGCCTTTTCAATGTCTCTCTGCTGGGTCGACTTATCTCCACCAATAAGTAGAATAATGATTTTCCCGTCTGATTCTTTAAAATACACTCTGTATCCCTTAGCGTAGTCAATTTTCAGTTCCTGAATCCCATTGCCAACAGGTTCACAATCTCCAAAGTGCTCATCGTTTTCAATCTTTTGAATACGAAACAATATTTTGGCTTTAGCTTTTAAATCTTTTAGTTTTCTCAGCCATTTGTCAAAATCGTCCGTTTTCTCAATTTTGTACATCTATTTCAGTGTATTCACTTGGATACAAACTTACGTAATCTTTTCTTTCCGTGAAAGGTGTAATTCAAAATTCTTCAGAATAATTCATGGCGCCTAAAACATTATGCATGAGTTTTTTAAAATGCACCATAACATGTTGATATCCGATAGTTTTCGGTTTTTTTGCATATTTCCGAATTGCTTACTCCGGTAAAAACTGTTCAATTCCTTCCCCGGCGTTTAAACTGGTTATCGGGTAGTTCATCTGGGCGAAATTGTTATCCTTGCTGATTTCCTGCTGGGCATTATCGGGATCGATGATCACGTAGAGCGGAACTGCATTGATCGGCTGAATGAGATATGGATTCTGCCATTTGACGGAGACTTTCTCAGCTCCGCGCGGTTTGATGATCGGGATGGTTTGCCTGCCGATTTCGATCAGGTCCGCCTTCGACGGATTCTTCCTGAACTCCTTCATATAGTAAAAGCCAACCACCACCTGGGTTCCGGATTCCAGCGACCAGTTGTGCACCGTTACCGATATCTCCATATCCTTCAGATCTTTACCCAGCTCTCTGGGATTGGTTTCTATGTCGAAAGACAGGAGATATTTTGAATCATCCTTGAACGGTTCCGAATGGAACGGCATCACCATGCCAAAATCGGGATATTTGTAAAATTCCTTCCAGTAGGTCGGGTCGGTAGGTCCGCCTGACGGCACATCCACACGGTATGCACACCGGAGGATATTTGATTTATCGATATAAAAATAGGGTTCGATACTGAAAGATTTATTGGCGTCATGCTCCTGCAGTTTAGGGAGCTGAACCTTTAGCGTAAAGGAGTTTGCGATGGTAAAGCTGGTCAGGGTGATGTCGGTATTCGTATAGCCTTCCTCGAGTTTAGCTTTCAGACTGGCTGCCACGCTCTTGATGATGGGGAACTCGATACCCAGCGAAAGTGACTTATTAACAGTGGTTGAAGTGGTTATCGATTCGCTGGTTGTTTCCAGATCACTGTAGTCAAGCGTGGAAATAAACGACGTATTGGCATTTATATTCATTTCATTGGTATAGAGCATCTGCTGAACGTCATCGGGCCCAACGGCGGGATATGACAGCAGATTGCCGGTCTCATGCGGAGTTTTCCTGAACATGAGCTGTCCTGTGTTGATGATCAGATGCGGAGTTGAGGTCGGCACCACAAATAGGAAATGACCGCTCGGGACTCCTGCAATGGTTATCGGGTACTCATAAATATCGAAGCTCATCCCGAGGAAAACCGTCATATCCTGAACCTGACAGGCAATCTGGGTATTCTGTGTGATCTTGAACTCGGTCTTATGGGCTACGTCTGCGCTATCGGTCATTTTTTTACTGATACCGGCCCCGATGCTGATGCCAAAGATTTTCAATCCCGCTTCAAGGCTTTCCGATTTGGTATAATCGGTTTTCGTTTCCACATTCTTGGATGACGATTGTTGCTGTTGAAAGGAATAGGTCAGCGAAGGATAGTTTGCCCCTTTCGAATAATCGATCAGGGATGAGACGGGCGGTGAATCCAGAATGGCTATGGCCTGCAGACTTTCCGTCAGGGTCGAGAGCTTCGGAGGTTGAGCCTTGATATCATAATGACTCAAAGCCAGGAGAGGCATCCCGCTAAAGCCATACGGGGTCATTTGCCGGTTAAGTTCGATCCAGACATTTGTGGTCTCGTCGATGCGGTAGGAACAGATGGCAGGATTCAGATTGCTCCCTCCGGAATGTACAAAGGTGGTCTGGATCAAATACAATGAATTCTGAGCGAATAGACCGCTCCAAAAATTCCCGATGGCATTCAGTCCTGAACTGATATAAGAAATGGTTTTTGTCTTCAGGAGTGTCCCGTCCGTTTGCCGATGATAGCATTCGACATAAAAAGGCCATTTGGCATTACCATTTTGATAAACATGCACAAAATAGAAAACATCACCATGCTGATACAGCCACGGAGCCTGGTAAGTGTACCAAAATCCCGGCACGGATATCCTGAAGTCCTCGTTCCATATTTTATTAAAAGTAGTACCGTCCCATGAAAACACACTGACCGATTGGGTATTCTCACCACTTAACCAGGTCAGATAAACCAAACCGTTCGACTGCCAGATCTGGTGCTCCATATTCATCATGATAAAATAGATCGTTGGAGTCATACCCACCAGCTTCTGATTAGCCGCCAGTGTGAACGTTTTGGATGGGATATCGATCACCATTTTGATCAGGTTCGTCTGAAAACCGGTGGGATTGGTGTGCTGAGGATTATCGTATTTGGTAACGACAGCCAGTACCTCTATCGTATGATTTGGCAGCACTTCACTCACCGAGATGTTAAATCCGGCAATATTGGGAAACCCGATGCCATGGTTATAGAGTGGCGATGATCCCCACACCATTTTGGCCTTATCCTTGAAATAAGAGACCTCGAACCCGATCTGTGTTCCGTTGAGGAGCACGGTAACAATCTGATCCTTACCGGGGATATTCAGCAGGTTACAGGTCTGAGATTTGGTACGAAAATCAGTCTGCTGTTTATACAGGTTTTTGTATTCCTTGACCGAGCTGATATCCATCTCGTCGAGGGAGATTATATCATTAGCTTGATACAGTGCCAGTTCCTTTGGATTTACGAGATCGAAATTCCCGCTGATTGCATCAGCTTTGGGGGTTTCATAATTAAAGGGGATACTATCCGAATCAAACTCATCCGGCTGGGTGGTCAGCTGACTGTCGATAACTGCAAAAGCCCTGGCCCCGACCAATACCTGACCATCAGAATAGTGAGGGATCAGGGTAAAGAAATAATCCACGTCGAATTGGAAATCCCATTGTCCGTTTGCGGCCGGAGCCGGTTTAATTATATCTTTCTGGCGGCTCTCGTCTCCGGGACCTGCAGGGGCCGGCTTCAGGGGTTCATCCCTGAGCTTAAGGGACTCCGGTTCCACGGGCTGCCACAGGTTCGGGATCTCGTAGGTTGCCATAGCGGTAAGATGCTCTTTCCAGTTGGGGTCATCGCCAAAAATCCCGAATACCTGCCGGTCTGAATCGTTGTCACTACTTTTCAGGTTTGACGGGTTAAGCGCCGAAAGATCCCGGTTATGTCTTTGTAAAAAGTCAACTGCCAATTCTCTCCTTGCAATAATGGATGCAATGATCTCCTGATTAATGGTTTTCATAATACCTCCGTGATAATTGTATCAGCCTTAAGGCTAATGGATTTGTTAACTTCTTTTTCAATTAATTGAATTGTTGATTCTACACCATTCACATTTTGAAGTCTTTTTGAAATCTCTTCTGCATTTTTCCTGTATTTATCATTTGAGATACATTCGGTAATGGCCGATGAAATTGCTTTTGCCGTGATTTTCTTAAAATCACAGGTATTTGGACCCAAACCTAATTTAACAATCTGCTTACGGTTGTCAAACTGATCTCCCATAAAAGGAAACGCCGCTTGTGGAATACCCGCTCTGGCGATTGCTGCCAGCGTTCCGGTTCCTCCGTGATAGATGACCGCCGATAATTCAGGGAACAACAATTCAAATGGTATTTCGTCAACAAATATTATATCACGGGTATCAATTACAGGCAGATCAGCCCATCCTTTTGATATGATAAGTCTTTGGCCTGTCATGTCGCTAACTTGCTCAAACATAGCCGTGTACTTTTCGGGATTTGTTACAGGATTACTGCCAAATCCGATATATACCGGAGGTTTCCCCGAACTGAGAAAATTTTTCACTTTGTCTGGTAACCCAATTTTTGATGGCAATAGCATAAATCCGGTTTGAGTAAAAGCAAAAGATACTCCTTCACGTGCCGGATTTAATTCTTTATCACACGCAATAATGACATTTGCGCCCATCCATTGTTCCCAAATATCATGAATCGAAGGGAGACCGTATTTTTCCCGTGCTTTGTTGACATATCCTTTCATCATGAGATTCATCATCTTTCTCCCAAAGCCAAACATCAAACGATTTTTTATCGGGTCATCTTTTGTGGTACCCAGGATAACAGGATAGAAAGCTACAAGCCTGTAGGGGATATTTAATCTGTCAGCTGCCGTTTGCAGTCCCACTACAATGCCTGCGCCCAATATTATATCTACACCTTTAATGATATCGGGTAAACGGTTTATCTGATCTAAAACAAACTTTTTCCCTTGGCTTGGTGAAATTTTTACGGCTACACCACCCGTTTGTTTTTCGGGATTTTCCTTGATCGATTTCTTAATCTCAGGGCCGAAAGGCACAAACCTGCAATGATACATTTTTGCAAGCTCTTCATTTTCAGATGGAGCGCAGATAACTACATCATGTCCTTTGTTCATTAAACCCGTTGCCAATGCAATCATTGGCTGAACATCGCCCCTTGTTCCAAGTATAACGCATGCAATTTTCATGGTTCAAAGTTTTAATGATTAGTTTGTGTATTATGGGTGATCGGTGATGGGCTGGGGGTGAACGGTGTGTGCAGCAGCAGTTTATTTCATTCCTGTCAGCACCTTTTCTAATATCAGATTAAATTCTGCCGGTTTTTCTATCATTGGATAATGCCCGGTTGCAGAGATAGTTTCCACTTGAAAACTATTTTTACAATGGTTTTTCAGTCCGGTTTCGTTTGTTGGATAACCGTCACTGTTTATTAAGAATAACTTATAATTAAGCTGTTCCAGTCTTTGTGCATCGGTATAAGCATATTGCATTTGGTTCATAAATGTTCCATAGCCAATAACGGAATCGCTATTTGCAAAATCAGTTTTCACCCGGTCTTTCACTTCCTTTGAAGTTGTTGGGTGAAAAAGCATCATATCTGCATATACAGGTGCTGAATTTTTGAAATCCTTTTCAAGCATTGAAAAAAAGTCGGTCATTTGTTTCATTATTTCTGGTGTAAATACAACGTCAATAGATTTGAAATTGTCAACACCTACAATGCCTGCTATTCTCGGATTGTTGGTTAATGCTGTTTGCAACATAATTTCGCCAGCCATAGAATGTCCAATGATAACCACATTTTTAAGGTTCATTGTGTCAATAAATGCTGTGACATCATTTGCATATTCTTCAATGGTCCAGTTGGTTCTTTCGGCTTTGGATTTGCCGAAGCCTGGCAGATCAATTGCGTAAACCGCGTAATTTTTAGAAAAATAGTCAACTTGATTTTTCCAATAAGTTCCGTCAATACACCAGCCGTGTAAAAACAGAAGTGTTGTGTCGCCTTGTCCTTGTTGAAAATAATTGATTTCAACTTGTTTGTCTCTGATGGTGATTCGTTTTGCTGTCATTCTTTCCTGTATTTGTGCCTTGCTCACACTTCCTGTAAGTGCAGCCATGACGATTAATAGAATTGCTTTTTTATTCATTTTTGTTTGAATTTGATGCAAAGCTAAAAGGCACGTATGACAGCCCTTTGTCAGGGGTTTGAAAATAATCTTTTTGAACGTTCTTCTAAATAGTGTTCCATGCTGAAAGTCTTGTCGGGTTTGAAATGAGTTTGTTGGATGTTGAGTTCTTTTATTCGGTCAAGGCGAAACTCTCTTATTTCTTGCCGTAACTCACAAAAGGCAATAGTTGTCCAAACAGCACCACTGAAATAAACCGCATAAGGATGGATTGTTCGTTCTGTTAGTTGCTCTTCTCCTCTTGACTGATATGCTATTTTCAGTTTTTCGCTTTCTGTAATGGAATGCTGGATAATGTCTAAATACAAACTTGTCGGTGCCCAGGGTTTTTGAAATCCGATTCTTGAATTCAGAAATTCCAATTTGTCTTTGTCTTTGAGGGATAAAACGGCTTTTATTTTTAAAAGTGCCGATTCGTAGTTTTGTTTAAGAGAATCTTCGGTATGGTAGTTTAAAATTTTACTTGTTGTTACCAAAGCTCTTGCTTCTTCCATGGTGAACATGACTGGTGGCAACCGATAACCTTCAACCAGGAAATAACCCTTCCCTTCTTCTTCGCCAATTGGAACACCTGCAAGTCTTAATGTCTGAATATCTCTGTAAATTGTCCGGTTTGTAACTTCAAACCGGACAGCTATTTCACGGGCAGTTGTCAGTCGTTTCGATTGAAGTTGAATGAGAATGCTTGTTAGTCGGTCAAGTCTGTTCATCTGTCGTATTGGGTTTCATTAAACTGATGCTAACCTCCATGGGTATGAGCCGTTGCATCGTTTGACCTTTGCAAACCCACGGCCAGCGATGGATTATACCCGCTGTTAGTGGTTCGGCATTTTCTATTTTTTCTTGGGTTGTTTCAATAGTAATTGTCCAGCTAATTCTGAGACTACCCATTCCTCAGCAATTTTATCACCTTCAAATCGACTAACAACCATCTCTTTCCATTTAATCTTCTTTTCCGATGCAGGTATGCCCATCATGTGTAACCCTTCGGCCACGAGCGTCTTGTGCATGAACAGTTTAGCTTTTACTTTTCCAGGCACAAAAAAATAGATTGCCATGGAACTCTTTAAAATCAGGAACCCGTTGCAATACAGCTTGACTCGTAAATCTGGTGTTAAAAACAAACTGTTTACGCCGGTAGTCAGAAAACAAAATACTGCACTGTATCCGGTTTCCGGATTTATTCCGGTACACATGGCCGATGTCCCACAACCGTCTTCTGGTGATGAAAAGATCGAGATCCGGTTCCCAGATGGCATCCAGGTTGTTTTGTCCGGTCCGTCATCACTTTCTATGGCTGAGTCATTAATTTGCAGGAGATAAGCCATGTTTGCACTGACCAGTTCCTGTTGTTATTATTTGTACCGGGAACCCACCGACATGCGAAAAAGCTTCGATGGATTGAGCGGATTGATTGAACGCCAGCTTCGTCGTAGCGCAAGTTCCGGAGAAGTGTTCATTTTTATTAATCACCGTCGTGACCGGATCAAATTGCTACGATGGGAAGAGGGTGGATACATTCTCTATTATAAAAGGCTTGAGACGGGTACACTCGAACTTCCTGCTTTTGATTCGTCCTCGATGACCTTCGTGATGAGTTGGGCCGAGTTGGTGATGATGATCGAAGGGATTTCCATTACTCATATCAAACGAAGAAAGCGATATTCAAAATTCGATCGAATTCAACAAAATCGAGCCTGAGGTGTTGGTAAGTATTCCGTTAAAACATCAGCGTTTATGCGGCTTACAGCGGATTTTATCAGTACCTTCAAGCATGATTTTGGAAGAAGAAAATACCGACTATATCCACCTTCCGAAGAAGGAATATGAAGCACTTCAGGTTCAGTTGAACCAAGCCGTGGTGCAGCAGGCTTTACTTCAGCAGGAGTTGGCCAACCTGAAGCGGATGCTGTTCGGCAGTAAAAGCGAACGCCATATTGGTGAAGACCCCTTACAATATGCATTAGACCTCGGATTTGATCAGGGTAAGGTCGAAGAGGTTAAAAAAGAAGAGATCACTTACTCCCGCACCCAGCCGACTAAAAAGGGACATGCACGCGAGTCGATCCCCACTCACCTTCCCCGGGAAGAACAGATTCTGTTGCCAGAAGAAGATGTCTCCGGTATGGATCGCCTTGGACAGGTAGAAACGGAATATTATAAGTATGAACCGGGCAAACTGAGTGTGGTTAAGATAATACGGCTGAAGTTTGTGGATAAGAAGAGTGGCCGGATACTGATTGCTCCGCTTCCCACGCTTCCGGTTCCCTCGAGCAATGCCGGTCCCAGTTTGTTGGCACACATTGTGGTCAGTAAATACATGGATCATCTTCCGCTTTACCGCCAGTCTCAGATTTTGAAGCGGGAGCAAGGTGTTCACTTGGCAGAATCGACCCTGAACGACTGGTTTTCGGCCACGTGTCGGTTGCTGGAACCCCTTTACGATGTTCTTCAGCGGAAAGTTCAGCAAAGTCATTACCTGCAGGCCGATGAGACCCCGATACCGGTGCAAACTCAAGATAAACCCGGAGCTACGCATAAAGGCTATTTGTGGGTGTATCATTCGCCACCGGATAAAATGGTTGTGTTTGACTATAGCAAAAGCCGAAGTCGGGAAGAACCCGGTGAATTTTTGCAATCATTTCAAGGAACTTTGCAATGCGATGGCTATCAGGCGTACGATGCGTACGATAAAACTGCCGGAATAACCTTGTTAGCCTGTTGGGCACATGCGAGAAGGAAGTTCGAACAATCTTTAGACAATGATAAACTGCGATCGGAATATGCGATGGAAAAGATCCGGCAACTTTACCTGATTGAGAGGGAAGCCGAAGAAATGGATGCTGGCCAACGAAAAGCCCTGAGGCAAGAGAAATCAGTGCCCGTTTAATACTCCCCTTTTTTCAACCACTGGGGTAGTAAATTTAGTTTAATGAAATGAAACCTTAAATATCTGTTTTTTCATACTTACACTATGTCTATGCAGCATATTCGTACCATTGAAATGGTGTCTGCCGACTTAAGCTTCGATGGGTACGCTGATTGTTGTAATATTGCATGTACCACTTGATTCCTTTATAAAGTCCATAGCCATTCTCAGCCGGGTTCAAATAGATGTATTCTCTTTTCAGAGTCCTCCAGAATCGCTCAATCCAGATGTTATCCAGACAACGGCCACGGCCATCCATGCTAATCTCGATTTCATGACTTTTAAGAAATTCAATCCAGTTTTCACAGGTAAACTGTGAACCCTGATCGGAGTTGATTATTTGGGGCTTCCCATGTCGGGCTATCGCCTGACGAAGAACACCCAGACTGTTTTCACTGTCCAGCGAGTTTGAAAGGCCCCAACCCACTATGTACCGGCTATACACGTCAATGATTGCCGTCAGGTACATAAATCCCCTATTCATTGGGATATACGTTATGTCAATAGCCCAAACCTGATTTGAATGCGTAATCTCAAGTTTTCGAAGCTTGTAGGGATGAACGTACCTGGCAATCCCCAGTTTACTCAGGTTCCGTTGTGGGTAAATCGACATAATTCCCATAGTGCGAAGCAGTCTTCTAACTCGTTTGGGACCCACCAGGATATTGAGCGTCAACAGAAAATCCAGCATTTGTTCCACACCCTTAGCTGGATGCCTCAGATGTTCTTCATCCATCAAACGCATAATCTCCAGGTTCTCAAGTTTCTCATCCACTCGTTTATAAAACAGATTACTACGGTTAATCCCCAGCAGTTCACATTGCCGGCGCTGACTAATATCGGGCCTCACAGAGATTATTTTTTTGAGGTCTTCAAGATCCCCAGTTGCTCGGAGGCCCGTTTGCAAAAATCCACCTCAATCTCCAACCGCCCAATCTTTTCATACAAGGCCTTTTCCCTTTTGGCAGCCTCTTCATCCGGAGCCTTGGTGGCGAATATCTCCGAACTACGGGCGATAAACTCCCGCTTCCAATTGGAAATCATCTGTGGGTGGACATCGAAGCGTTTGGCTAGCTCACTGAGCGTCTCGGCTTCTTTGATCGCCTCCAGGGCCACTTTGGCCTTGAAGGCAGCACTGTGTTTGGTTCTGCTTTTCTTCGTCATACTGGTAAATTTAATAGTTGTTTTTAAACTTAACCAGTGGTCCGAATTTTAGGGAGTACTATACCGTTCTGCAGGAGTTAAAAGGCTGGATGATGCACCAATTAAACGACGTCTTACCCAAGAGCCCAATTGGTAAAGCCATTCAATATACATTGGGTCTTTGGGATCGGCTG
>Ga0209373_10001544_pt1 | contig 26356 bp, 27 predicted proteins | sample Higcelweek5metaG_FD_187173 | JGI IMG/M metagenome (GOLD analysis project Ga0209373, IMG submission 187173) | Freshwater pond sediment microbial communities from the University of Edinburgh, under environmental carbon perturbations - High... | ecosystem: Environmental > Aquatic > Freshwater >... | reverse complement strand
TGTAAATTGTTTGCTAATTGAACCTATTACAAATTGATCATTTGGTTGTAAAGGCTCTTTTTTAGCAATGTCCGAATAGCCAAATGTTTTAAAATAGTTAGTTTGCCCTTTTTGTGAAATAAGAATAACACCATTAAAAGGCTTTGTAGTTGTAGTCAAAATTAAACTATCAATTTGTTTTTCAATAGAATTTTGCTGTCCAAACGTTACAATTGTAGTTGTAAGAAAAAGTAGTAAAAAAACTAGGTATTTCATTGTTGTGCTTGCAGTTGCAATAATGTTTTATAATTTTTAAAATTTGGTGTTTGCTTGTGCCAACACTTCAGAACCGAGATTTATACATGAGCATTCCTCGAACTGGCGAAGTAATCATCATTCAACATTCCCTATTCCTTGTCATGCTGTCCCGACGCTATCGGGGTCGTTTCAAGATCTATTTTAACGAACTCGAAAGTATTTTCACACGAGCTGGGAAATTAAAAACCTAATACTTTAACAAAAACACCAATTACCTTCAGGCTAATAGTCTCCTCATCACGAAGAACAATGGGTGTATAATCCAATGTTGATTTTGGTAAAAGGGTTATTTCCTCGTGTCTCCAATTATCTTCAGTAGTTATTTTTTTACTGCTATATTCTTTCACAGTGTAATTAGAACCAAAATCAGCATCAATAAAATCGGTCATTTCTACCAGAGTAATTAAACCATTGCGAGAACCATGGGTATATTTTTCAAAAAGACAAATAGAACCATTAGGTATAATTTTATTCATTGATTCCCCAACTACTCTGCAGGCAAAATAACGTTCCTGATTATGTATTGCATTATCAAGTTCTATGTATCGAATGTCTTCAACTAATTGAAGTTCAGAAAAAGAACCAGCAGCAATTTCTAAATCGTAGAATGGAATCGTTTTCCTATTCGGTTCATCTACAATTTTTAAATTTGGTCTTTCTTCAGTTGTGGTTCTTGTAGCAATGAATTGACTCAAGTATTTTCTTAGATTATCATTACAGGAATAAATAAAAGTTCCTTTTACACCACGCAAAAGAATTGTTTTATAGATATTTAAAATATACTCTTTTAAAATTTCAATATCATTGATTGTGTTTTTACCAGCTTTATCTTTGTATTTACTTTTATCAATTACCAACTGCTTCGTTTCAAAATCATAATCAAGCTCAGGTCCTATAATGACACCTGTATAATTTAAATCGTATCCTTGAGTGGTATGAATACAACCAACCTCATCTACCGATTTTGGAGAATTAACCCAATCTATAGCAACACTATTCCAACGTAATTTTATATCTCCAATAACAATATCGAAAGCTGATTTATCTTTATTAGAAATCCATTCCCAAGCATAACCTGCAACCATACGAGACAAACCATCAGATTGTTCACGTCTATTAATTTCATTAACCATTTGTTCAATATCATCAAACAAATAGCATTCATATTCTAAGGATTGAAACTTGTTTATAGGATCTACCTTACTATCTAAAAGGTCATGAATTAACTTAACATATTCATTCCCTCCCCTACATCTAAATTGCGTTTTAAGAGTTTCAATACGTGTCGATGGCGAATTTTCAAGTGCAACATAGCGAGAACGTAAAACATCAGATGGCTTTATAGATTGGAAACGGTCATAAAAAATGAGTGATTTTTGCGATTGAAGTAATATCCAATCCAATTCAGATGCTGTTGATTCATCCAATCCTAAAGCTTTACAAGTATCATCAAAAGGCTTAAAATAAGGTCCTAAATTAACACGTCTTCTTAAGCGATGTCCTTCATCTACAATCACTAAATCATATTTGTTTTTAGCTAAATCAGAAGGACCAACTACCATTTTTGGTGATAATCCTTGGATGTTTTTAAACACCTTAGATATAGTTTTTCTAAACGAAGCCATCGGAATAACCAAAGCCATTTCCAATTCCCCATACTTAGCTCTAACTGATTTCAAGAGTTCAAACAACTCTAAATCTTCTTCATCAAAATCAGCAAAGTTAAAATCGTCAAGATTTGTTTTTAGTAATTTAAAAAGAAATATTGCCAAAATTGATTTACCCGTTCCAGCTCCTCCCTGAATTAAACTAACATTAGTAGCATCATCAAGTAAACATTCTAAAATTAATTTCAAACTTACAACTTGTTCTGCAGATAGCGATTTGTAAGGTGAATATTTAAATAAATCAGAATTATCAATATGTTCTAATGAATGTCGAACAATTCCCATTGTTCTTAACTCATTCCAAATATCAGAAAACAACTCCCAATACACCTCTTTTTGTTGATAAAAACGATGATTGGCAATTCCTAGATTGGCATTTTTAAGATGGTATTGTCCATCAGCATTGATGTAGCGAATAAGATTAGCCTCAACATCAAGTGTTGCTGATTTATTAAATAAATCGCTAGTAATAAGATTAACAGCTGTTAAATCTTTTTTGTTATGTGTCTTGGAGTGCGCTTTCATGCGTTTCACAACATCTGTTGTTTCTCCCACATAAGCATATTTAGTTTGTTGATCATTTAGAAAATACACTAAAGGCCATGAAAGATAGTCACGGTGATTATCAATAATTTCTCTCTCTAAATTGGAATCAAAATTATAATGTGAAATCGAAAATCTATTCTTCATTTATAACTGATCATATTTATCTGATTTCCCTTTTGCTTTTTCCACAGGATATTTCTCTCCATTTCGCTTAATTTTTTCAGATAAAATATCAAAAGGATCCAATCCATGTTTTTCTGCTAATAAAAACGAAAAAGACAAAATATCAGCCAATTCTTCTTTTATACGGTCAATTTCAACCTTTTCAGATTGTTCAGAAGATTTCCATAAGAAAAGTTCATTTAGTTCCGAAGCTTCAATTGAAATAGCTACAGCAAGATTTTTAGAATCATGGAATTGTTCCCAATCTCTTTCATCTCTAAACTTAATAAGTTCATCAATAACTTTTCTATACTTATCCATTTTTAAAACATTTCTTCAAAAATAAAGAAAAAAAAGAACCTCTGCAACCCATAAAAACACCTGATTTACAAAACATGCAAAAATTCGGAGATGCAATTATAAATAAATGGTTTGAAATAAAATGTGGAAATCCGTAAACTTTAAAAAAAGCCATAAAAAAAACCGATTCATTTCTGAATCGGTTTTACCCTGCGGAGAAAGAGGTTCTTTCATTATCCGCTTCAAGCCATTGTTTTCAATGCTTTACAAAGCTATATTTTACAGGGTACCAAAAGGGGTACCAACCGATTAGGAACTTTCAAGTACTAATTATTCAAATGTAATCATTATTTTGAATTATTCATCGCAATTTTACGGTAATAAAATATTTAAAACAACATATTTACTATTTCTGTGATTTAATTTTTGATAGTAAAAACAAAATTTCAAATGTTTTTTTGATTTATTAAGTAAACTTAGATTTAAAGTGTGCCCAATTAATAAAGCATGCTATTACTTGACTTATAAAAGCCTTAAGTGTTTATTAATGAAATTTATCTTACAAAAAACAACTATAATAGCTTTAAGCAATCAAAATATTTAATATTTTAGTATATTTGAGCAAAATTTATCATTCTTAAAATGAACCAAACGCTACTTACAAGATTGTTTAAATCTATCGAAGGGAATAATGAAGAACCTTTGGTAAGGATAGCTTATACCATTATCCAAGAAGAAAGAAAAAAAGGACACACCAAACTAGCTGATAGACTTAACACTATTTTGGAAGGTAATTTGGCAAAAGTTATAGAAACTCAGAAGAATCCGACACTTAAATTAACTAGAGACAGGGATGATGTGTTCTTAATTCCAGCAGACAGAAGATACAAATTACCTTTAGCCACTCACATAGAAAATGATTTTCTAAGACATGATATGGTTTTGGCTCCAGTTGTCGAAGAAAAAATATTAAGAATAGAAAAAGAGTATATTGCACGAGAGAGACTTGCTCATCACGGGTTAAAACCTAGACAAAAAATACTACTTTACGGAAGTTCTGGGTGCGGTAAAAGCATGACTGCTGAAAGAATAGCTTGGGATTTAGGATTGCCATTTTACAAAGTTCGTTTTGATACGATAATCTCATCTTATCTCGGAGAATCAGCATCAAACTTAAATAAATTGTTTGATAGTTTAGAAAAATACCCTTGTGTACTTTTATTAGACGAGTTTGATATTATTGGTAAACAAAGAGACCTAAAATCAAACGATGTTGGAGAGATTCATAGGATTGTAAATATTGTTTTGGGACTATTAGAGGAATATAGTGGTCAAGGAATATTAATTGCTACAACTAATTTAGAAGGTAGTTTAGATAAGGCTTTATTTAGAAGATTTGATGAAATAATTGAACTTCCAAAACCAAACGAAACTGAAATTGTAGATTTACTTAAAATAACCTTTTCTGCATTAAATCTTAATAAGAAGATTAAACTTGAAAATTATGCTAAAGATATGCATGGACTATCTTATGCATTAGTTGTTAAGATAGCGAATGATGCAGCAAAAAAATCAATTATAAATTCTCACAAAGAAATTTCTGCCGATGATTTGGACAAAGCATTAGAAGAAAATTTGGCTTTTAACAAATAGTTTGGTTTATGGAGAAATTTCCGCATTTAAAATTCCTTCAAAAGGTTACAGGAAAACCTCGTTTGCATGGTGGAGGAAAACCAAATCCTCAATCACTACAAAATAAAGATAATAGACAAGGACATTTTGGTTATTTATCTGGTAAAACATCTCAAATAAAGTCTGACTGGCAAAATGAAATTAACCAAAGAGAACTATTAGATTTAGCTCCTTTAGATGCAGATGTAATTCCAATCTTTTTAAAAATAAATCCAGATTTAATAGGTTACGATTTTGATTTAAAACAATTTGGAATTGAGGTAATTTCGCAAGAAGAAGAAGGATTTATTATAGGCGCATCTTTAGATGGTTTCAATTCATTAAATGAGAAGATTCAAAAATTTCTTGACGATGAAAGAGGTGGTGCTAAAGTTGCAGATTTTTGGGAAATTGTTGAAGGAAAGCAATGGAAACCAAGCCATATACTCTCAGATAAACTTAAATCAATCTGGAGAACAATTGATGAAGCTAAATTCTACAAACTTGAAGTAGGTATTTCTTTTGACAAGCCTCTAGGAAAAGCACCTGACCCAAATAAAAGAGGATTTGAAAATAAATTAGATAAGTATAGACAAGCACAAGTTGAACGAGACGAACGATTTGATGAGCGACAAGAAGAGTTTGAAAAATTCATAAACCATTATGGACAAATAACTAGTTCTTTAATCGATTTAGAAGATAGTTTTTGTTGTGAAGTTGAAATTACTGGCAAAGGATTAAAAGACTTAGTATTAAACTATCCATTTGTTTTTGAGGTTTCAGAAATTGATAATATTGTAGGAATAAGTAGCGATTTAGTTGAAGCTGGAACATTAGAAATTGAGGTCATAGCACCAGATGTCAATTCTCCAGAAATAGGAGTAATTGATAGCGGTATAATGGAAGGGCATAAATATATTTCTCCTGCAATAATTGAAGCTAATTCAAAATCATATATTGAAGGGGATGCATCAACGGCTGATTATGTGAAAAATGGAGGGCATGGAACTAGAGTTGCTGGAGCTATACTATATCCTTATGGAATATCATCTGTAGAACAACCATATCAATTGCCTTGTTTTGTTAGGAATTTGAGAGTGTTAGATAAAAACAATATTCTTACTCATAAATTACCAGCAGAACTTATGAAAGAAATTGTAGATGATAATGAAGATTGTAAAATTTTCAATTTATCAATAAATTCTAATGTTGCTTCTCGATTAAAGCACATGTCATCTTGGGCAGCAACTATTGATTCGCTTATTAACCACAAGAAGGTCATTTTTTTAATATCAGCTGGAAATATTACAAAAGAAGATATAAGACATTATTTAGGTAATGGATTAAATTATCCCGATTTTTTAGAAGAGCCATTTTGCAGAATAGCTAATCCTGCACAGAGCAGTTTTGCAATCACAGTCGGTTCTATAAATCATGCTTCCTTTGAAGATGCAGATTATTTATCATTGGGAATTGAGGACGAAGTTTCTCCGTTTTCAAGAATTGGGACGGGAATTTGGGGGATGATTAAACCAGATGTAGTTGAATATGGAGGTGGACTTACAGTTTCTAAAAGTGGAAATATTATTTCTGGAAAAGAAGCAATTTCACCAGAGTTAATTCGTTCAACTTTGAATGGCGGTTCAGCTATAGGAAATGATATTGTTGGAACTTCATTTGCAACACCAAAAGTTTCGTATATAGTTGCCCAATTATTAAAATTATATCCTGATGAAGATGTAAACTTATTGAGGGCTTTAGTTGTACAAGGAGCTAGATTACCAAATAATTTTTTTGAAAACCCAACGTCAAAGAGTATAAAACATTTTGGATATGGTATTCCGTCACTAGAGCGTGTAACAAAGAACACTCATCAAAGAGTAACTTTTTATAATGTAGGCGATATAAGAGCAGAAGAAGGTCATATCTACTCGTTAAACATTCCTGAGTTTTTGAGGTCACCTGTTGAAGAATATGATATATTATTAGAAGTTACTTTATCATATACAACTAAGGTTAGACGTACAAGACAAAAAACAAAATCATATTTATCATCTTGGCTTGACTGGACTAGTTCAAAAGTTGGTGAATCATTTGAGGATTTTAGAGATTATGTTCTAAAAGAAATTGAGGAAGACGACACTACTTATGATAAAGATGTCAGAAATGGTATGCGTGGTTGGGACTGGAAGATTAAAAGTGATTCTAGAGGAGATGTTGATGGAATTAGTAGAACGAATAGTACTGTTCAGAAAGACTGGACAATTATTAAGTCGCATGAATTACCTAATGATATAAGTTTTGCAGTTCGGGGTCACAAAGGATGGGACAAAACTAATGGTGAAGTAAGTTATTCATTAGTTGTTTCTATTGAGATTTTAAACTCCAATTTAGAGATTTATGAAGCTATTAGAATTGAAAACGAAGTTGAAATTGAAATTTGATATTGGTGCGTAATATTTTCTGAAAAAATAGTTGGCTTCTCCTGAAATTTACAAACTCATATAAATATCATCTAACTCTTCTTGTCTTATACCTAAGTATCGTTTTGTTATCGCTGGTGATGAGTGATTGAATAACTCACTTAAATATAACAAGGCTTTATCAGTCTCATTATTATTTGACCATACTTGGCGACCAAAAGTTTTTCTTAGCGAGTGACTGCTTATTGCAATATTTTTAGCGCCAAACATTTCTTTTAATTTTCTGTTTACATACTGAACAGTAATTACTGTAGATTGGTTTGAAGTAAAAACGAATCCAGTTCTAACATCTGTTCTCGTTTTTAAAAGTTCGTAAGCACTTTTTACATTATCATTCAAACGGATAATACGTTTTTTATTAGTCTTAGATTCCGTTAATGAAATAGAATCGTTCTCAAAGTCTTCATGTTTCAATTTAAGAAGGTCTGATATTCTTAATCCTGCATTAATTCCCAAAACTACCAAGAAGCCTAATTTAAAGTTTTTTTCAGTTTTTATGATTTTCATTGCTTTGTTCAATGTTGAATCAAAATTTAGATAGTCGCTAGTTGTAACAGAATTTTTTAAGCTCATGGTGTATCGTTTTATATTTGATGTAAATGTAATTCAAAATAGTTTCAAAAACAAATAAAAATAAATAAAAGTGAAACTTTTTGAAATCAAAAAACATCCAAAAACGTGTTAGCCCTTTATTTACAGGGGTTTAGTAAAAAACAAAAGTTTCACTATTGTTAGAAGTGAAACTTTTTAATAAATAGAAATTTTATTTATTTCATTTAATTTTAGCTCAATAACTTTTGTTTAAATCTTTCTAACAACTTTAGTATTGTTTTCTATGCCCTAGGAAATTTTTAATTATTTTTGTTTTTATTGATTAAAAAGATATATGAAGTTTATTGATTTATTTTGTGGGATTGGTGGATTTAGATTAGGATTTGAAAGAAATGGATTTGAATGTGTTTTCTCTTCTGATTTCAATACCAAAGTACAAGAAACCTATGAAAAGAACTTTGGTGAGAGACCAACTGGGGATATAACTCAAGTTAATCCAAACGATATTCCTGATTTTGATATTTTACTTGGTGGTTTTCCTTGCCAACCATTTAGCATATCTGGAAGAAAATTAGGTTTTGAAGATACTAGAGGAACTTTGTTTTTTGATGTATGTAGAATTATTGAGGCTAAACAACCTAAAGTAGTAGTATTAGAAAATGTTAAACATCTAATAAATCACGATAAGAAAAGAACAATCTCAGTTATCTTAAATGCACTTAGTAATCTTGGTTATAATGTGTCATATAAAATTCTAAATCTAAAAGATTTTAATTTGCCTCAGAATAGAGAAAGAATCGTTATTGTTGGTTGTAAAGTAGGTCATTTTGATTTCAATCAGATAAGATATTATAAATCACCACCATTAAAAGAATTTTTAGATAAAGATGGTAAGTTTGATTACTTGAAAAAATCAGAATACACTTTGTTGGAAAAAGAATATATTAAAGTTCAAAGAGATTCTGGTCTAAAATTTATTGGTTATAGAAATAAAGAGGGATTTAAAGGTGTAAGACCAAATACACTCCACCTAAACAGAGTTCATAGACAACCCAATAGAATATATTCAGTAGATGGTTATCATCCAACTATACCTTCACAAGAAAGTGCAGGTAGGTTTTTTGTTTATATCCCAGAAGAAGATAAAGTTAGAAAACTAACTATTAATGAGTGTTACAGAATAATGGGATTCCCTGATGATTTCATAAAACATCCTCTTATTGGAGAACAATATAAACAGATTGGCAATTCAATTGGTGTTAATATGACAGAAGAAATCGCTTATCAAATAATTAATCAGAACTTATTAAATAATACTAATGACTCATCAAGAAAAACTGCTGGAGATTTACAAGAACTCCTTCAAAATTGAAGATGTAACTCTTCCAAAAGCAATAATACAATTATTATCAAGGATAGGTGCGTCAATTGAATCTCAAAAAGGTGTCTATACTGTTCTTTTAACTCTTGGTATTCATAAAGTATTAAATCCTAATCAAGATATAAGATACTTTCAAGTAACATTACCAAATGGATTCTCAGGTAGAAGTGTTGATACTAAATACATAACACCAACTCTAAAACAATTAGGTTTGCCAAGTATGTCAGAATCGGGTTGGTTAACAAGGTCACTTGAACAGCCTTATCCTTACACTAAAGATTATAATGGTAAAATCAGTAAACTTAAAACAGAATTTTTAGTTATAGTTGATTATATACAGCACAATCCTGATAAAGTTACTGATGTATGTAGAGTTCTTTTAAATTATGCTATTGATATTAGAACAAAGAATACTATTCAAGTAGAAAAAATTGAGAATCCTGAGAATATTACTATTGATATTATAATTAGTGCTTTAACTGAATTCTTTGATAAAAATTATCAGATTGGGGGTGGTTCAAAGTTACCAGTTTTAGCTTTCTATGCTATTTATTCAATACTTGTAAATGAATTAAAGCGTTATGAAGGTTGTAAAGTTGGTGACTTGGGAAGTCATACATCTTCTGATAGGACTTCAAAAGCAAGTGGTGATATTGAAGTATTTAAAGATTCTCAGTTATTAGAAGCTCTCGAAATTAAATTTGGTATTGAAATTGATAATCATATTATTAATAGAGTACTTCCAAAGATTTACAAATCAAATCCAAAAAGATATTATATACTTACTACTTTAGGAGTTAAACAATCTGATTTAGATGAGATAAAAAATAAAGTTTCTAAGTTGAAGGAAGAACATGGATGCCAACTTATACTTAATGGTTTGTTGCCTACTTTGAAATATTATTTAAGGTTAATTAATAACCTTGAGGATTTTGTTCAGCTATTTACACAACTTGTTTATGAGGATAAAGAACTTAAAATAGTACACAAGGAAAAATGGACAGAGATAATTAAAAAAAGCTTCAGTTAACCTGAAGCTTTTTATTTATCTCAACTACTTATAATATTCGAAGTTTTAAAACATTATTCTAGCAGTTTAAATTGCATAAGTAGTATTTTGAACGCTAATTACTTTTTAGATTCTTTTGCTATTAATTGGTAGCAAAAGTCATGTTGTTTTTTTGAAACACTTCACGGACACATTCAATGTTATCCGTTTTTTTAATTGAAAAACGTTGTTTGTATCTATAAATAATGCGGTAAATAGGTGCTAGATAATGAAAATATAGGAACGTTAAAATCCAAAAAAAAAATTATCTGCCATCATGCTCCGTTTATTGTGACCTCTTTTTTTGCTATATAGCTAGTCGGTAACAACACTATTTAAAAAAAAATAGAGAGGGGGTTATCCAAGCTGCTCTATGCGTTTTTTTATGTCTTCAATCTCTTTTTGTAGTTGCAGTTTTCTAAGCTGTTTTTGTAATTCTTGTCTTCTGATTGGGTCATTTTCAACGTTAACCTGTGTTTGGGTGATAATAATTTTATCTTGTATAGTGTTCATTTTTCAGACGGTTAGTTAAACTCTCTTCTTGAAAGAGTTCGTTCAATAGATTGTTATTTCTTAACCAGATGTATTCCTGAAATAAGTGCCAATCATCAAAAATACCTTCTCTTTCATATTTTCGAGAAATGTACATTATCAATAATTGTTTGAGCATCGGACTGTGATTTAGGTTTGTTACATTTTCCATAGTTTCTTTTTTTAGTTGGTTGTTATTTTAATATTCCGTTTCTCACGGGTGCTTTTTGTAGATATTCATCGCTGCTGTAATTGTTTTTTATTTCGGTTACTTGGTACATAACCTCAAACCATTTGAAATACTTTAATAGAACCTCATCAACGATTTTTTTTGTTTTTGGTGCTGTTGAATCACACACGAAGTGAACATGGTTAAAACCTCTTCTATCAAGCTCAATAGTGTATTTAATTGTGTTGGTAGTTAGGTATGATTTGATTTCTTTAAGAAGTTCTACATGGTAGTCAGCATCGTAGTTTTCTATTGGGTTCCATGTCACAAAGCTTGACCAACGACAGTTGGTGTTGTCTATAGATTTACGTTTGTTAATAGGCATAAATTCGTTTACTATGCTATGATGTATTTGCCAACATTTACCTTCTTTCTTTAATAGGTTAGTTACACCAGCATACTTCTCTTTTACATTTAGCATTTTATACTTTAACATTCTTAATGATAAACCAGTTATGGTTGTTAATTGATTTAGTTGATAGTAGATGTTACTTCTATTCTTATTACTATCATTAACTAGTTTTATACATTCTTTTTTCATTCTCTTATGGATATAGTAAGGTCAAGAGGGATGAGGTTATCCCAATCGTTATTTTTTTGGTTTATTATAAATATGTGAAACTTTCAAAAAAACTGCACTATGAAGCAATTTTTTTATTTTTTCTGGCAGCGTGCTATAAAATCAATCATAGCAAACTGGTTTTTTTAAGAAGTTGAATAGGTAATATTATTGCACCAATTGGTTAGTAGCGATTGCCAAATAAATCGAAATTGCTGTTTTTAGACAAAAGGGCGTCTATGTCAGCGATAGGGTAATAATAGATTTCACCGATTTTAGAAAACGGTATAATATTCTTATCTCGATAAGTACAAATAGTATTGTCACTCATCCCAAATAGCGATTTTAGGTCGCTATTACGGTAGTATTTTTTTGGGCATCTAAACGCATCAAACTTTGATTTGATTTCTTCTAAGAGCTTAATTATTGGCTCTATTTCTTCTGTGGTTTGTTTCATAGTGAATTTTTTTTTTATTTCTACTGCAAAGGTACCCCCAGAAGTTGCCAACATCAAGTTATAGTTGCCAATTGTGAACTTTAAAACTCAAATTCTTCTAACTTTGGTAAAAGTTGATTAAGAAGCTTTTCGAGAGTTTTATTATTGGTTTTCTTTTGATGTGATGCTTTAATTACCGATAAATCGCTAGAGATATTCAACATAGGGAATGCTTTACCTTTATGCTCATTTTCTCTTACTTCGGTGTAGTTGAAATTGTTTTCTATGAATTGTTTCTTGTGTACTTCATTATTGAATTTTATGACGCCCGTTTGCTCTAAAACGTATAAAAACATTATTGCTTCTTTTTTACCCAAATTAAAAGTTACTTTCTCTGTTTTCTCGGAAATCAAGATGTCACTTTCTGGTTCTTTACTGTCTTCAAAAGTTTTATAATCTTCGCTAGTGCTATAACCAAAATACTTTATTTCGTTTAGTAAAAATCTTTTAATGAAAGAAAGGGTTTTGTTTTTAATCTTTAGCATCTTACCGATGTATTCCATGGTGCTTTCAGCATTTACTCCAACCTCATCTTTACTTTTAGCTAGAACATAATTTACTCTTAGGTGACCAATAACATTATCTATACTTTCAGCCCCAGCATCGATTTGAGCAACATATTCTTTTAATAATTCGATGCTACAATTTTCTTTTAATTGCAGTTTAATATGGTGCTCAAAGTTTCTGTAAAGTAAAACACAAAAGTCTTGAGGAACTTCTTGAGGTATCGTTCCATTGATTAAAAAATCTTTGGTATCGCTATCAATGGTTAAATGAGCCTTACTGATTTCTTTAATTATGTTTTCGATTATTAACGCATTTTTCATATAGTTGTATTTAAAAAAGAAGTCCGCTAATTAGCGGACTTCAAAAATACTCATTTAATTAAAGTGAGGAACTAAATTTTTCATGTGCTTTTTAACACTACTATCCATTAACTTAGCATAGTGTTGGGTCTGTGTTATTCGTTTATGACCCATAATTTGGCTTATTACTTCCATTGGTAAATCATTTGCCAACGCTACCGTTGTTGCGAATGTATGACGACCCACGTACCATGTTAGGTTCTTATCGATATTGCATAGGTCTGCAATTTCTTTTAAGTATGCGTTCATGTTGCTATTACTTCTATTAGGAATTAGCCTATTTTCTTCAATACATTCTGGGTCGTTTTTATACTTGTCAATGATTCGTTTTAATGGTGGTATGACCAGTACATTAGTTTTTACTTTAGTTTTTTGACGTTTTGTTTTTAACCAACTATCACAGTCTTCGTCTAAGGTATAGTTACCTTGTCTTAGATTCATAACATCAATAGGTGAGTAACTTGTGTAGCAGCTAAATAAAAATATGTCACGTGCCACGTCTAATCTTCTATTAGAAAAATCTTTGTTCTCGATTCTTCGCAACTCTTCTAAAGTTAAAAATGTTGTTTGAACTTCATTTAACTTTTTATCATAGATAGAAAAAGGGTTATCGGTCACCAAACCCATTTTTCTTGCATGGTTTACCATTGCTGAAATATTTCTTATATACTTAACAGTAGTATTGTTACCAAGTCCAAATTTGTTACCGTGTTTTCTATCAAATCTCAAGAACTCATCAAGTCCAAACACAAACTTTCTTGAGATTTTATCAAATTCAATGTCTTTTTGTTTTAGTTTAGATTTTAGGTAATCAGTAACAACGTCACCCATACGCTCATACTTTTCTAAAGAACCAGCAGCACGGTCACCCTTTTTAACTTGTTTTCTAAAAAAGTCATTGTGGTACTGTACGACTTCAAGAAGAGTAATTTTGTGCTCTGGTGTTTGGTTAAAACAATAATTTTTCAAATACAACGGGGTTATTTCTATTGCATCCGTTGAGGTTTTTAATAATTCATTGTATTGTTTTTCTATTGAATCATTAATAGCTTTTAAATAGCTTTTTAAGTTAATTTCATTGTCAACTCTTATTACATTTCTGAGGCTGTTGGTTTTAGACCAACGTTCTTGTTTAATGTATTTAGAGGTTGCAAATGTTGAGTATTGGTTACTCAAATAAATTTTTCCGTAAATGGCTGTTTCACCGTTTTGGTTTTTTTTGTCTCCTTTCAGATAGAAGCTCACTTTCAATTTTTTCATAAGTTTAAATTTTTATACAAAATTACTTTTGAAAGTTCCCAAGCTCAAGCTATTGTTGACAATTGCCAACTTTTGGTACCCTAAGGATTTGCTCAAATTGATAGGGTACCAAATAGGGTACCTGTCGAATGAGATTTAAAGTATAAAATGAGATTAATCATTTTTGAACTACTTTATTCAAATTAACTCTTAGGTGCCGTAAAATATAGGATTTTATAAAAAAAAGGAAATTATTGAAATGTAAAAAGCCCCTCAATGAGGGGCTTTCAGCGGAGAAAGAGGGATTCGAACCCCCGGACCTGTTACAGTCAACAGTTTTCAAGACTGCCGCATTCGACCACTCTGCCATTTCTCCAATAAGTCGTGCAATCATTTCCGTATTGCGAGTGCAAATATAGAACGTTTTTTTATTTCTGCAAGCGTTTTAAGAACAAAAAATAACATTTTTTATGCACTTTTTTACAAAACTCTGAATTTCAGCAGATAGCCAATCTATATTTTTTAACCTAATGTGTAAAACAAACTTATTTTACCTCTTTTACACCGCTTACAAAAAGCCATTTCATAAAGATTTTTTCACCATCATGAGTTTTGACCGCTTGAAACTTAGGCGCCAAAATTAACGACACCATAAAAGCAGTTCCAGCTATCCACAAACCCTGCAAATGCGAATAATTCATAACTAATAAATAAGCAGGAATATAAAACACACTAAATCCTAAGAAGTTATATATAAATGATTTTACTTTTTTACTCATTGTTTATAATGTTTAATTGTTAAATCGATAAATTGTTGAATCGATGACTAATCCCTTATCCCTTTTTACTAATTACTCCAATCTATTCCTCACTATTCATATACTTCCCTTTCTTACTGCCTTCGTACATTTCGTATTTCACCAAACGTGCTTCTAACTTACCATTGAAAAGTTTGATTTTTCTACTAGGTTTTAACCCTACATATTTCAAAGCTTCTAAATTGGCAGTAATAAACCAAGCGTTGGTATTCGGATAATTTTGTTTTAAGGTGTCACCAATTTCTCTATAAAAACGCTCCATATCAATATCCAAACGCTCTCCATATGGCGGATTGAAAACCATGTGCAATGGTCCTTCGGTTTCTTTTTTAGAATCAAAGAAGTTTTCATTGGTAATGGTAATGTATTCGTCTAAATTGGCATTTCTAACATTATCTTTTGCTTTAGCAACCGCACTTGGCGCTTTGTCATACCCTGTAATCGTGTAATGAAATTCGCGTGTTTTCTTCAATAACGATTCCATAATGTTATCAAACAATTCCGCATCCCAATCTTTCCATTTCTCAAAACCAAATTCCTTACGATTAATATTCGCTGGAACGTTACATGCAATCATAGCGGCTTCTGCCAATATAGTTCCTGAACCACACATAGGGTCTAAAAAATGACTTTTCCCTTCCCAACCCGATAAAATCAACATGCCTGCTGCTAAAACTTCGTTGATAGGCGCAATATTCGTAGCCGTTCTATAACCTCTATGATGCAACGAAGCACCTGAAGAATCTAACGAAACCGTCACATTATCTCTATCAATATGCACGTGAATTTGTAAATCTGGGAAATCTTTATCGATACTTGGACGCTTTCCGTTCAAATCTCTAAATTGATCTACAATCGCATCTTTAGTTTTTAAAGCCACAAACTGACTGTGATTGAAGTTTTCAGAATGCAATGTAGTTTCTACTAAAAAAGTATTGTGTTCCGTCAAGTAATCCGACCAATCAATCGCTCTAATGCCTTCATACAATGCTTTGTCGTTATGTGCTTTAAACGTTTTAATGGGTTTTAAGATTTTTAAAGCAGTACGAAGTGCCAAATTGGCTTTGTACATAAATCCTTTATCACCTTTAAAACTCACCACACGTGTTCCAATTTCCACTTGTTGTGCGCCAAGAATTTGTAATTCTCTAGCTAATATTTCTTCAAAACCAAAGAAGGTTTTGGCTGTCATTTTATAATTTTCCATTTACTTTTCTTTAAAATAGTAATTTCCTTTTCCTTACTATTATTTTTAAATTTGATTTCCGAAATTAAAAATCAATATTCGTATTAATTGAATTATCGTGCAAAAATACACTAAATTTGCAAGATTAATTTGCCAGAAAAAGAATAAATGTCAGAAATTCAAAAGCCTGTATCAGAAAATTGGTTCGAATCTTGGTTTGATACCGAATATTATCACATTTTATACAAGGAACGCAACGACGAAGAAGCGCAATTGTTAATGGATAATTTGACGCACTATTTAAACCTTCCAGAAGACGCTAAAATATTAGACTTAGCTTGCGGAAAAGGGCGTCATGCCATTTACTTAAATTCACTTGGTTTTGATGTTACGGGTGCTGATTTATCTGAAAACAGTATTAAAGAAGCGTCTGAGTTTGCCAATGAAAAACTGCATTTCAAGGTTCACGATATGCGCGAAACGTGTAACGAAAAGTACGATGCTATTTTCAATTTATTCACGAGTTTTGGCTATTTTGAAGACGATGCCGACAATTACAAAACCATCAAAGCTATTCACAATAGTTTAACTGAAACTGGTTTTGCAGTGATTGATTTTATGAATGTGGATTATGTATTGGAAAATTTAGTTGCTGATGAACTAAAATCGGTAGATGGAATTGATTTTCACATTAAACGTTACTTAAAAGACGGCTACATTTACAAAGAAATTGATTTTGAAGATAAAGGAGAAAAGTTTCATTTCACCGAAAAAGTACAAGCACTACGCTTAGAAGATTTCGAAAAAATCATGGAAGAAGCAGATATTTATCTTTTGGATATTTTTGGCGATTATAAATTGCGAAAATTCTTTAAAACACAATCCGAACGTTTAATTATGATTTTTAAATAATGCAGTATATCATCACCTTTTCATCTGTTATTTTAGGGTTTTTAATCGCTTTGTTTTTAAAACCTCAAAAGAAAAAAAACATCAAATTGTTGTTGGCATTTAGTGGTGCGTTTTTACTTTCGCTTACTGTTTTGCACTTACTTCCTGAATTATTTAGCGAAGGACATAATCACGTTCACGAAGGCGAAGAAGCACATGCCACGTTACCAGTTGGTGTATTCATAATGATTGGAATTTTGTTCCAAATCTTGCTAGAATTTTTCTCAAAAGGTGCCGAACACGGTCACGTTCACGTACATACCGACGAACATAACGAATTGCATCACATTCCGTGGTTGTTGTTTATTAGTTTATGTATTCACGCGCTTTTAGAAGGTTTCCCAATTCACGAAAACAACAATTTAGCCTACGGAATTGCAGTACACCACTTCCCTATTGCCATTATTTTGACCTTATTTTTCGTAAATGCGAAGATGAATAAAATGATGATTTTTGCTTTCATGTTTTCCTTCGCATTAATGACTCCACTAGGAACTTTATTAGCGGAACAAATGCATTTTGCCCAACATTATTCAAAGGAAATTTCGGCTGTAGTAGTTGGAATTTTATTTCATATTTCGTCTACTATTATTTTTGAAAGTAACGAAGGCCACAAATTCAATTTGGCAAAAATTACCATGATTGTCTTTGGTTTTGTTTTGGCCTACATAATTGAAATGGGGCATTCGCATTAAAAAGCGATAAACACATAAAACATATGTAGTTTTTAGTTAAATTTGAAGAACATTTAAAACAATTGATATGGGATTATTTTCTGCGCTACTTGGCAATGCAGGTGCTGTAAATCAAGAAACTTTAGTGAAAGATTATGGCAAACTTTTAATTACAGGTGAAGAAATCGAATTGGGTTTTAAACTAATTCGCGATACTTTTATTTTTACTAATAAACGATTAATTCTAATTGAAAAACAAGGAATTACAGGTAGTAAAATAGAATATAAATCCATTACTTACAAAAGCATTTCACGTTTCAGTGTAGAAACGGCAGGCACTTTTGACTTAGAAGCCGAATTGAAAATTTGGGTTTCAAGCGAAGCTAATCCAAGCATAGTGAAACAATTTAATAAATCGGTTAATGTGTATGATGTGCAGAATGTATTGGCGCATCACGTTTTAAAATAATCGCATGAACTTTACCAAAACCACTGAACTAGCTTCCAAATACGAACATTTAGAAAAAATGTCGGTTACTGATTTGTTGACGAATATCAACAACGAAGACAAAACAGTTCCGTTAGCTGTAGAAAAAGCATTACCACAAATTGAAAAATTAGTGACTGAAATCGTTTCAAAAATGAAACAAGGTGGTCGTTTGTTTTACATTGGCGCAGGCACTTCGGGACGTTTAGGTATTGTAGATGCATCGGAATGTCCTCCTACTTTTGGTGTTCCTTTTGATTTGGTTATTGGAATTATTGCGGGTGGCGATACTGCCATTAGAAAAGCAGTAGAATTTGCCGAAGACGACAGCGCACAAGCGTGGAAAGATTTACAACAATGGAATATCAATGAAAATGATGTTGTAGTTGGAATTGCTGCTTCGGGAACCACACCTTATGTAATTGGTGGGTTAGAAATGTGCAATCAAAATAATATCAGCACTGGAAGTATTAGTTGTAATGCGGAAAGTCCGCTATCTAAAACGGCTAATTTTCCAATTGATGTGGTAGTTGGCCCTGAATTTGTTACAGGAAGCAGTCGAATGAAAGCAGGAACGGCTCAGAAGTTGGTTTTAAACATGATTTCGACCGCAACCATGATACAATTGGGCAAAGTAAAAGGCAACAAAATGGTCGATATGCAATTAAGCAACACCAAATTAATTGATAGAGGTACAAGAATGATTATGGAGGAAATTCCCGTTAGTTATGAAGATGCCAATAAATTATTACAAACACACGGAAGTGTTAGAAGTGCAGTAGATTTTTACAACAATAAATAGAAATAGGTATGAAACAATTATTTTTAATCCTAACAATATTCGGTTTTTCAATGTCTTTTGCTCAAAAATTAGAGTATAATAATGGGAAAATTTATCAAGCAGGTGAACAATTATCTTCTTTTGAAACTAAGAAAGTAATGGAAACCGATTTAAAAGCATTGCATTTATTTAAAAAAGCAAAAACAAAAGAGTCACTCGGCGGGTTTTTACTTGGTTTAGGTATTGGTGGAACTGTAGCAGATTTAGCAATGGGATTAACTTCTGACGTTAAATATCCAACTGGGATAACTTACGCAGGTGTTGGTTTAATGGCAATTTCTATTCCCATTTTATCAGGAAGAAAAAAAATGGTACAAGAAAGCGTTGATATATACAACCAAGGATTAAAAGACGAAAAGAAAACATTAGGCGATAATTTCGAATTGAATATTGTGAATAATTCCAATGGTTTTGGCATTCAAATTAATTTCTAATGGCAACAGATAAAAACATATTAGCAAAAGGAGTAAAATATCTTTCAGGTGCTTTGCCATTATTGTTTCTTGGTCCAATCGTTATTAATAGTGCCTTTAAAAACGAAAAACATCCATTATATCCATACATTTTAGGATTAGGAATTATAATTGCTTTAGCGGCTATGTTTTTAATTTTTAAAGGAATTACTACTCTGGTAAAAAGTATGTTTGATGGAGATAAATAACATTTATTTAGAAAGTATAAAAAAGCAAATGCTTTACTATAAAACTATTGCTGAAAAAGCAATAGAACAATTATCCGAAGAGCAACTTTTTGTTTCGGTTAATGAAGACACCAACTCGATTGCTAACATCGTAAAACATATGTCTGGCAATATGATTTCAAGATGGACTGATTTCCTTACAAGCGATGGAGAAAAACCATGGAGAGAGCGAGACACTGAATTTGAATCATTTAAAACTTCTAAAAAAGACTTATTAGAAATATGGGATAAGGGTTGGGAATGTTTTTTTAATGCAATTAATTCTTTAGAACCTGAGCAACTTTCACAAATAATTTATATTAGAAATGAAGGTCAAACAGCTTTAGATGCTATAAACAGACAATTGGCACATTATCCATATCATATTGGTCAAATTGTATTTTATGCAAAAATGTTAAAAAAAGGTGATTGGGATAGTTTATCAATTCCAAAAAACAAATCAAATGACTATAATTCTGATAAGTTTTCAAAAGATAAAAGCGTAAAGCATTTTACTGATGATGAGTTAGAAAAATTAAAATAACATGAAATTCAACTTACAAAATACAATTTACAGTTTACTGCTTCTAACGTTGCTGACTTCTTGTTACAATCAAGAACGCAATTGTACTGATTTTAAAACAGGTAAATTTACTTCGGAAACTGAAATTGAAGGCAAAAAATATACCAGTACTTTTGAACGAAACGATTCAATTCAAATAGAAAGCTACGAAGGAAAAATTGATACTTTTAAAGTTCGATGGACTAATGATTGCGAATACATTATTCAAAATACGAATCCAAAAAACCGCGAAGAGAAAAAACCAGTTCAAATGAAAATTTTGACAACTGACTCAGATTCATACACTTTTGAATATTCTTTTGTGGGCGATTCAAAAAAACAGCGCGGAACTGTAACAAAACTGAAGTAATCAACGTACAATACAATTTAAACACTATATAAATGGAAGTTTTCTTAAACCCAGATGCTTGGATAGCACTTTTAACACTTACTTTTTTAGAAATCATTTTAGGTATCGATAACATCATTTTTATTTCGATTGTTACCGGAAAATTACCTCAAGAAAAACGTAAAAGAGCCACAAGAATAGGATTGTTTTTAGCCATGTTTATGCGTATTGCTTTGCTATTTGGAATTACCTTATTAATTGCAATGAAAGCTCCTTGGTTTAGCTTTGATTTTGGCTGGTTCTCAGCAGATATAACTGGTCAAGCCTTAATTTTATTATTAGGCGGTTTGTTTTTAATCTATAAAAGCACCAAAGAAATTCACGAAAAAGTAGACCATAAAGGTGAAGAAGAAAAAGAACTAAAAACTTCGGCTACCAAATCATTTGCAAGCGTAATTGGTCAAATTTTATTAATCGATATCATTTTCTCTGTAGATAGTATCTTAACCGCGGTTGGTATGACAAACGGTATCGAAGGCGCATTAGTAATTATGATTACAGCAGTAGTAATTTCTGTGGGAGTTATGATGTTATTTGCTGTTCCTGTTGGAAATTTCGTAAACGCCAATCCATCAATCCAAATTTTAGGTTTAGCCTTTTTAATTCTTATCGGATTCATGCTAATTACCGAAAGCATGCACTTATCTAATGCTCAATTAGCGGGTCAACACGTAGGTGCAGTTCCAAAAGGCTATTTGTATTTTGCAATTGCGTTCTCTTTAGCGGTAGAATTTATCAATATGAAGATGCGTAAGAAAAATTAATTATAAAATAATTACATAAAAAATGTCCCGATATTTTCGGGACATTTTATTTTATAAAAGATATGCTTAAGACAATCCTGTAATCACACCATTATTATCAATATCAATTCGTTCTGCGTTTGGAACAGCTGGTAAACCTGGCATTCGCATTACTTCACCTAAAAGCGGTACAATGAATCCAGCACCACTTGCAATTTCAAATTCACGCACCGTAATATCAAAATTCGTTGGGCGACCAATTAACTTTTCATTATCTGAAAAACTCGCTGGCGTTTTGGCCATACAAACCGAAAAATGACTAAAACCTAAATCGTTAATTATTTTTAATTGTGTTTTTGCTTTTGGAGAAAAATCTACCGTATTGGCACCATAAATTTCCGTAGCAACCGTTTTTATCTTATGTTCAATACTATCCGAAGGCACATAAAGCGGTTTATAATTCGCTTTTCCAGCTTCTATTTCTGCAATAACTTTTGTGGCCAATTCAGCTGAACCTTTTCCGCTTTCAACAAAAGCGGTACTCACAATTGCAGTTACACCTTTTGCAGCACATAATTCTTTCAATTTATCGTATTCTGCTTGTGTATCATCTGGAAAAGCATTCACACAAACCACTGGATTAATTCCAAACTTCTGAATGTTTTCGATATGTTTTTCTAAATTACAAAAACCGCTTTCAATCGCAGCCACTTTTGGGACTTTCAATTCATACTCACTCATTCCTGCGTGATGTTTAATGGCACGTAAAGTAGCTACTAAAACAACAGCATCAGGTTTTAAACCAGCTTGCTCACATTTGATATGCAAGAATTTTTCGGCACCTAAATCGGCACCAAAACCTGCTTCTGTTACGACATAATCACCTAAAGATAATCCCATTTTTGTAGCAATTGCGGTATTCGTTCCTTGAGCAATACTCGCAAATGGTCCACCGTGCAAAATAGCAGGATTCCCGTCTAACGTTTGCACTAAATTAGGTTTAATGGCATCTTTCAATAAAACGGTCATTGCCCCAACTGCATTCAAATCGCGAGCAAAAACAGGCTTTCCATCAAAAGTTTTACCGATAAAAATATTTCCTAAACGAAGTTTCAAATCTTCTAAATCTTTTGCCAAACACAAAATCGCCATCACTTCAGAAGCGGGTGTAATGTTGAAACCGTCTTCGCGCAACATTCCGTTTGTTTTTCCTCCAACTCCAATGATAATTTGACGAAGCGAACGATCATTCATATCCATCACTCGTTTCCAAGCAATTGTTCTTGGATCTAAATTCAAAGAATATTTTTGATTTTGCAGATTATTATCAATCATCGCCGAAAGCAAATTATTCGCTTTTTCAATTGCCGAAAAATCTCCTGTAAAATGCAAATTGATGTCTTCCATAGGCAAAACTTGGGCATAACCACCACCAGCAGCACCGCCTTTTAAACCAAAAACAGGTCCAAGAGATGGTTCTCTCAAAACCGCAATCGCTTTTTTACCAATGTAATTCAAACCATCGGTTAAACCAATTGACATAGTGGTTTTCCCTTCACCATATTTGGTAGGTGACATGGCTGAAACTAAAATTAGTTTTCCTTTCGGATTTTCGTGTTGTAAGTGTAAGGGTAGTTTGGCTTTGTATTTGCCATAATATTCTAAATCGTCATTTGAAACGTTGATTTTATTTGCGATTTCTTTAATGTGAGACATGGTTGCATTTTGTGCAATTTCAATGTCTGATGGAAATGTTGACATTAGTTGTTGTGTTATAATTTGAGTTTAAAATTAAGTAATTAGTAGTGTAATTAAAATGACAAATGTCAATAAAAATCATATTTTATTACTTCCATCATACATAACAAGTTTTGCAGTTTCATTTGCTAATCCAATTGTCGCTATAGTTCCACTATTAAACTTCAAAAAATCGTTTTCAATACCATCACTAAAAATAACTCCATTATTTGGCATAAGTGATTCTATTACTAAACTATTCTGTCCTTTAAATAAACCTGCAGTTAATCCAATTTGTGTTTTTATACTTTGAAAAGGTTCTCTAACTGTAAATATCAAATCATCCTCTTTCAATTTTGGACGCTTTAACTTTATATTTTTTTCAAACAAACCGGCTACTCCATAAGCCATATTGAATACAGAGCTTAGCCATCCCGTTGAACCTGCTTGAGTTGAAATTAATACACCACTTGAAGAATGTTCTTCCGTTAAATTGTTATATGAAATTTTATATCTAGCTGAAACATGTGAAGATGAACCAATAAACAAATCGTTAAAAGCTAATATTTTTTGTCCATCATTAAGTGATGCTTCAGCAAATCGCATTGTTTTATAGTTAAAAGTATTATTTAAAACACTTTCAACTCCGTAAATAAAATTTACCGAATCAAAAGGCAACAAAACACCATCATATCTTGAGACATCAGGGTTAACAGCAATCATTGGAACTCCTTTTGAATATTTAGCTGTATTAGCCACAAGACCGTCTTGACCAATAACAACAATTACATTCTTTTCAGAAAAAATATAATTTGGTAAAAAAGTTCTCTCCACCACTTTATTCTTTAGAGTTGTAGCGAGTTGTTTTTGAATTTTTTCTAACGAATGATGAAAAACATCATGCTCAACAACATAATCTTCAAAATTTCCACCAAGACGTTCAATGTAAAATTTTGCCTGATCTCTTGTATTGAATCGCTCAATTAATGTTTCAAGACGTGTTTTATTTTTAACAATGATTGCATATTCTACACTCATTTTTTACTACTCTTGTCGTTCAAAATGGATTCTAATAATTCAGGACTAATATTTAAATTACCTATCTTATTCGCATTTTCTGCTAATTGTCTAAATGCTAATGAAATATTGAATTTTGGATCAGGATTATTATTAAGAGCAGTTAATATTTTCCAATCAATGTCCTTATAAGGTTTCAAAGTTGTTTCGATTACGTATCCTTGAGTTTCTGCTTCTTTTTTATCATTTGCAGTTCTTTGCTCAATTAATTGCTTTCTTTGATTTTCAACTGCTATATCTGCATCAAGTTGCATTTCACGTAATTTTCTATCATTTTCTGCTCTTTGAACCTCCGATTCCATTTTCTTTTCCTCAATTTGCTTTTGCTTTTCTTCAACCGCAATTTCAGTATTTAATTCAGACTCTTTAATTTTTCTTTCTTGTTCTACAGCAAAATTTCTACGCTCATAAATGGCTTGATCTGCTTCTTGCTGAAGTTTTTCTCTAGTTTCTGTCTCCAAAGCTCTGGACATTTCTGGTGAAGCTTGAATAGACAAAATACTAGCACTTAATATTTCAATTCCAAGCATATTAATTGCTTGAGAATTTTTTAATCCTTCCAAAATATTAGCTTCAATTTTTTTTGCTGAACGAATAGCGTCTTTTAAAGAAATCCCATGTATGAAGGACGCTGTAGCAGTTTGAGCTTCATTTATAATTCTTTGATTCAATTTTTCAATGTCATTTTTCTTGTAGAAACCATCATCTGAAACTGTGAAATCTAAATTATCTGATAATGTTTTTGGATTTTCGATTTTATAACTTATTTGTCCTTGAATAGAAACCGATTGGTAATCATTTGTAGTTTCACTAAAAATGAATGGTAAATCGTTACTTCCCATCGGAATTGCAACAATGGAACTATTTGGAGAAAAATAGAAAAATGAAAGGCCTCGACCTTCTCTTTTTATGTTTCCATTTACATAATGAAGAACATAAGTCATCGAATCAAATTTTATATGCTTTATTCCGAACATTTTATTTATATTTTTTTTTAAACCTACAAGGTTATAAAAACCTAGCAGGTTGAGTTTTATTTTTAATCTAAAGACAAGGTTATTTGTCCGTCGTCGTCTAATTCTATATTGAAGTCTGTAATATCAACACTGTCTTTAACTTCCATTTCTTCTGGAGCAATAACTTCAGGTTCTTCGTAAGGCAACGGATCTAATAAATTGATTTGCTTCACCTTATCCGTAGTTAATTGGTTACCCAAAGCTTTGATTCCTTTAACCGCAATAAATTGTTCTAAATCAACAATTTGATTTTCTTTTTGAACACCTTTTACTTTAGCATAAATCACCTCAGCAACAGGACGCCAATCAGTAGAAACAATTTCTAATTGGGATTTTTCGTGTTCGGTGATGAAAATTTCCTCTTTATTTTCATTTTCTACCAAGAAACGTTTTACAAAATAACGGTCTTTTTCGCCATCGTAATAAATACACGAAACAGGTTTATTTGGATTCCATTTTTCCAACACTATCATATCTTCTTCGAAATGCGTAGTCAATTCTGGAATAATGGTTTTCAATTTTCCGGATTGGTTCACAATCAACAAACGATCATTTGGACGGAATTCACCTAACAACTCACCTCTTCCATCTACATTTAAACGTTGCACCGTATCATCAAACCAAACTTTTCTTGGTCGCAAAGTTGAAATTCCTTTCTCTTTTAACTCGATTTTCTTGATTGGATATTTGGTAACTGTATTGCCACGTGAAGCTCTTCCTTTGATAGCAATATCTGAGAAATCAACATCCCATTTCAGTTTTTTCACGCTTCCTACTTGACGTAATAAAATCGTAACTACTTCGGCTTCTCCATTTGGATTGGCAGAGAAATACGACACCATTGAACCTGGTTTTTCTTGTGTTAAATCGTAAAATTTATCACGCGTTACACCTGAAACATTAAAACGTTTGATAAAAGTCGAACCGTTTTTACCATCACGATACATCATGTTGTAAATGGTTCGTTTATCGTTTTTATCAAAAACAGCGATGTGAATAATATCTTTCCCAACGAATTTTTTATCATCTACTTTGGAAACCATCATTTTTCCATCGCGAAGGAATACAATTACATCATCGATATCCGAACAATCAGCAACGTATTCGTCTTTCTTTAAACCGGTTCCAAAGAAACCTTCTTCACGATTT
>Ga0209373_10001543_pt1 | contig 26369 bp, 28 predicted proteins | sample Higcelweek5metaG_FD_187173 | JGI IMG/M metagenome (GOLD analysis project Ga0209373, IMG submission 187173) | Freshwater pond sediment microbial communities from the University of Edinburgh, under environmental carbon perturbations - High... | ecosystem: Environmental > Aquatic > Freshwater >... | reverse complement strand
TTCTCGCAATCCACAACGAACACCGGGTCCGGGCCGGAGTCGAACAGCGAGCGGTACTTCTCCTCGCTCTCGCGCAGGCGCCTGCGGTAGAGCTTGATGCTCCAGACCATGTTGCGGAAACTGTCGCCCAACTGCACCACCTCGTCGCCCTGGCGCTTGCGGTAGAACACGCAGTTCTTGCAGGTGCGGTGGGTGGCGGCCTGCCGGGCCGACTGGTCGAAGTGCCAGCAGGGCATCTCGGTGTTCACGTAGGCCGGGCATTCCGTGGGCCGCCAGTTCTGGTCCTCCTCCTGGAAGTCCAGGGTGATGTCGAAATTGCCGCGCGAGAGCTCGTCGGAGATGCGCGTGAGCTTGGAGATGGGCCGGGTGATGTACTGGGTGATGCGGTTGGAAAGAAAGAAGATGATGCCGATGATGGCCGAGATGAAGCCGAGGAAGGTCAGGCGCAGCTTGGAGATGAGGCTGTCGATGTGGCTCTTGGACAGGCCCACGTGCACCGTGCCGATGCGGTACAGGCCCTCCTTGATGGGCACGGCGATGTCGTGGATGGACTGGCCCTCCACGGCGACCAGGCGCAGGCTGCGGTTCTCGCTCAGGGGCACCTGGTTGGCCAGCCGAAGCTCGCTGGGGAAGGGCCGGACAAGGGTGTGGGCCAGCACCTCGCCGCCCTGGTCGGTGATGAAGATGTAGGAGATGAGGTGCTTGCGCTCGTGCAGCCGGGCCTCGTCGAAGATCAGCGAGAGCAGCTGGGGGTAGTTCTTGTCGAGCATGAAGGTGCCGCCGCGTTCGGCGATGGAGTGAGCCACGGCGCTGCCGCGCATTTCCAGCTCGCTTGTCAGGGAGGACACCAGGATGTAGCGGGCCACGAAGGCGATGGCCACGCTGATGAGCAGCACCACCGCCAGGATGGAGCCGAAGATCTTGTTCTTCAGGCTGAGCGAGCCATAGCGCCTCAGGGATTGCCTCATGAAGCTCATGGCCGCGCCTCCGCCTTGGAACTGGGCTCGGCGCCGGGCTGGGCATTGGGCTGGGCCCCTGCCTGCGCGCTGGCCCGGACCTCGTCCAGGGCGCGCAGGATCTCCGGCCAGTCGCTGATGAGCACGAAGTGCCCGCCCGAAAGCCGGGTGAAATACACCCGCTCCATGCCCTGGTGGTTGTCCGGCCCGAAGGAGACCACGGTGCCCGGCCCCAGCGTGTAGTCGCGGATGGACTCGATGGCGTTGATGAAACCCTCGCGCGTCAGGTCGCGCCCGGCCAGCTTCAGGCCCTCCACCAGGATGCGGGCGTTGATGTAGCCCTCCAGGCCGACGGAGTTGGGCTTGTCGTCGGGGAAATACTTGGCCAAGAGGTGCACGTACTCCTCGGCGCTGCCGAGCAGCTGGCGCGCGTCCGGGCCCTCGAAGGGGGGCACCACCTGGCTCATGACCACCACCTCGCCGGGCTTGTCGCCCAGGCGGCGGGCCAGCTCCTCCGCGCCCACAAAGGACACGGTGTGGAAGATGGGGTGGAAGCCGCGCTCCGCCGAGAGCTGGATGAACTTGGCGCAGGGGTCGTAGGTGCCGATCATGACCACGGCCTCGGCCCCGGACTTCTGGATCTTGGCCAGGCCGTCGGCCACGTCCAGGGTGCCGCGCACGTAGAAGCCGCGCGCCACGGGCTCCAGGCCGAACTCCTTCAGGGCCAGCTCCGTGCCGGTGAGGCCGTCGAAGCCGTAGGCGTCGTACTGGTAGAACACCGCGATGCGCGTCAGGCCCAGGTCCTTGACCAGGTGGCGCACGGCCGCGGCGGTCTCCTGGTAATAGGAAGCGCGGATGTTGATGACATAGTGGTTGAAGGGTTCGCGCAGGGCGTTGGCTCCGGTGAACATGCCCAGCAGCGGGATGCGCGCGTCCTCCACCAGGGGCAGGATCTTCACCGTGGTGGGCGTGCCCACGTAGCAGAACAGGGCGAAGACATTGTCCTGCACGATGAGTTTCTGGGTGTTGGCCAGGCACCTGGGCGGGTCGTAGGAGTCGTCGTAGGCGGTGAGCTCGATCTTCCGGCCCCAGACCCCGCCCTGGTCGTTGATGTGCTTGAGATAGGACATGGCGCCGCGCAGGGTCTGGGTGCCCAGGTAGCTGGCGTGGCCGGACAGGGCCAGGGACGAACCCAGCGAGACGACCTTGTCCGTGACGCCGGGGCTCTGGCGTTCGGAGGCGACCTTCTCGCCCTTTGAATCGCAGCCCCCAAGCGCCAGCAGCGCCAGGAGAAGCGCCAAGGCCGCGAACGCCGCAAGCAGCGGGGGATTGCACACGCGACGGGAGAAATTCACCACCACACCTCCAGGCCGGACGCTACCCCGCGCGAAAAAACGCCCGCGCGCAGGAAACCGAAGGCAGACGCTACGCCAGATGGCCCAGCGCTTCAACAGAAAATGCGTCCGATCCCCTCTCGTCCGGGCCGCCCCCCCCTTGCCAAAATCCGCGCGAGGTGGCATCGCACCGGACATGTCGCATTTTCACCCGCCCGCGCTTCGACTTCGCCGAGCCCTGTCCGGGCTGCCCGCCCTGGCCCTGGCCCTGGCCCTGGCCCTGGGGCCGGGGGTCGGCACGGCCCGCGCAGCCCAGTCCGCAGCGGCTTTCCCGGACCTGACCGTGGAGCTGTCCGCGCAGAACGCCCTCGCCCTTGGACTTGATTCCGGCGGGCCCACCAGCCTCTCGCGCATCCCGGCGCAGGGCCTGCTCGTCCTGCTGGTGAGCTATTTCTGCCCGCCCTGCCACAAGGAGGTGCCGCGCCTCAAGGACCTGGAGCGGCGCATCCGCGAACGGGGCTTGGCCGACCGCATCCGCATGGTCGGCCTGGCCGCCGGGGACGACGAGCCCCTGGTGGAGCGCTTCAAGACCCGGCATGGCGGTCTGCCCTTCGCCCTTGTGCCGGACCCGGCCCTGGCCGCGCACAAGCGCCTGGGCAACCCCATGGTGCCAACCTTCTACGCTGTGGCCAACAAAAGCGGCAAGCTGCGCCTCCTCAGCATGCGCCAGGGCGAGTTCGTGGAAGACCCGGACACCTTCCTGGACGCCCTGCTGCGCGCGCTGCCCACGCCCCCTGGTGCGGCCAAGGCGCCACGCGGCAAATGAGGCGGCCGGGTTGGCTCTTACTTTTCACGAGCACGAGGCCGGAGAGAGGAACATGACAGAGGGCACAAGGACGGAAACGGAGGCGCAGGGAGACGCCGAGGCCAGGGCCGCGCTCCTGCGGCGCTGCTGGCCCGAGGGCAGGAAATGGTGCCCGCGCTGCCAGACCCCTTCCCCCTATGTTTTGGCCGAAGGCCGCCTGCGCTGCGGGGCCTGCCGCTACACCTTCCACGACTTCACGGGCCGCTGGCTCAACCTGAGCGGGCTTTCCCCTGCGAAATGGCTGGACCTCGCCCGGGCCTTCGCCCTGGACGCCAACACCCGCGAGGCCGCCGAGCAGGCCAACATCTCCTACAACACGGCCTTCAAGGCCCTGACCGTGCTGCGCCTGGCCATCCTGGCCCAGGGCGCGGACGCCCGGCAGCTTCTCGGCGCGCAGACCGGGCTGGGTGAGCTGTTCAGCGGCGGCAAGCTGTGCACCGCGCCCGAGTCCCCCACCGGCAACGTCCCGGTATACGGCATCCTGAGCCAGGGCCAGCGCGCGTTCGTGGACATGGTGCCGGAGCTCACGGCCGAGAGCGTGCTGCACTTCAACCACAATTTCCACCTGCGCGTGGCGCGCCTCGGCCACATCCTGATCACCGACCGCTACAAGACCTACGACGGCCTGGTGCTCTGCGGCGACGACCGCCTGCCCTACCACTACCTGCTGCGCCACCAGGGCCAGCCTTTTGCCGAGTCCGGCAGCCCGTTCTGGCTCTATGCCCGCGACCGGCTGCGCCACTTCAAGGGCCTCTCGGCCCGGCGCTTTCCGCTGTACCTGAAGGAGCTGGAGCTGCGCTTCAACCGCCAGGGCGAGGACCTGCTGCCGCTGTTCCTCGACGCCCTGTGCGCCCCCATTCCGACCCCGGCCCCCTGACCCCGGCCCTCAAGCTTCTCCGCCCGCGCCCCCCTGCTCCCCCCGCTGGTGCCAATCCTTGCGCATACGGCCCACCATTTGACTCAAACCGCCTTTCTTGTGTTAGAAATAGCGGCATAGAGTGGAGGTATCTATGGACACCCCAACCATTGCTCCCCTGGGAGCCAACACACAGACCGGCCCAAGCCTGTCGACCCTGCCTTTCGGGGGTCTCGGCCTGGACCTGGCAGAGGTCCGGCGCAAGGTGCGCGGACTCGTGCTTGCGCCCTTCGCCAAACGCGAAGCGCCCAAGGCCGAGCCCCGTCCCGAGGCGCCGCCAACGCTTTCCGGCTACCGCCTGCTCGTGCGGCTCAGCCGGGAGACGCTCGGCAGTTAAGCATGCCAACACATAACAACGGAGGCCACATGAAGCTTTCGCGCAGAGGGTTTTTGAAACTCTCCGCCGCAGCGGCCCTGAGCACGGCATTTGGCGGTATCGGCTTCGCCCTGAAGCCCGCAGCCGTCGACCGCATCGCCATGCTCAAGCCGGACTGGAGCAAGCAGACCACCACCGCGTGCTGCTACTGCGCAGTCGGTTGCGGACTCATCGTCAACACGGCGCTTTCCGGCACCAAGCGCGCCATCAACATCGAGGGCGACCCCGACCATCCCATCAATGAGGGTGCGCTGTGCGCCAAGGGCGCAGCCATCTACCAGCTGACCGAGGGCACCCCCGGCCAGAAGAACCCGCGCCTGCAGAAGGTCATGTACCGCAAGCCCTTCGGCACCAAGTGGGAAGTGAAGTCCTGGGACTGGGCGCTTGACCGCATCGCCAAGAACATCAAGCGCGACCGCGACGCCACCTTCGCCCTGAAGAACGCCAAGGGCCAGACCGTCAACCGCTGCGAAGGGCTGGCGAGCGTCGGCTCCGCAGCCATGGACAATGAGGAATGCTGGGCCTACCAGGCGTTTCTCCGTTCGCTCGGACTGACATACATAGAACATCAGGCCCGTATTTGACACAGCGCTACTGTGGCGGCTCTGGCAGAGTCGTTCGGACGCGGCGCGATGACCAATCACTGGATCGACCTGAAGAACAGTGATTGCATTCTTATCATGGGCAGCAACGCTGCCGAAAACCATCCCATTTCGTTCAAGTGGGTCACCCGCGCGCAGGAAAAGGGCGCAGTGGTCATCCATGTCGACCCCCGCTTCACCAGAACAAGCGCAAAATCCGACATCTACGCGCCCCTGCGCTCCGGTTCGGACATCGCGTTTCTGGGCGGCATGATCAACTACATCCTGGAGAACGACCTGATCTTCAAGGAGTATGTGGTCAACTACACCAACGCCTCCTTCATCGTCGGGGACAAGTACGACTTCAAGGACGGCATGTTCAGCGGCTTTGACGCGGCCACGGGCAAGTACGACAAGTCCGCCTGGGCCTTTGCCCTGGACGCGGGCGGCGTACCCAAGCGCGACAACACGCTCGCCGACCCCAGATGCGTGTTCCAGCTGATGAAGAAGCACTACAGCCGCTACAGCCTCAAGAACGCCGTGGACATGTGCGGCACGCCCGAGGCCAAGCTGCTTGAGGTCTACAAGGCCGTCGCCGCCACGGGCAAGCCGGACAAGGCCGCAACGTCCATGTACGCCATGGGCTGGACCCAGCACACGGTCGGCGTGCAGAACATCCGCGCCATGAGCCTCATCCAGCTGCTCCTGGGCAACATGGGCGTGGCCGGCGGCGGCATCAACGCGCTGCGCGGCGAGTCCAACGTGCAGGGATCGACAGACCAGGCCCTGCTCTTCCACATCATCCCCGGCTATCTGCCCACGCCCTCGGCGGCTGAGCAGACCATTGACGCCTACCTGAAGAAGATCACGCCTGTGTCCAAGGACCCGAAGAGCCTGAACTGGAAGAAGAACCAGCCCAAGTATGCGGTGAGCCTGTTCAAGAGCTTCTACAAGAACGCCGAGCCTGCCCAGAGCTTCAACTGGCTGCCCAAGCTCGACGTGGGCAAGGACTACTCCTGGCTGACGCTCTTCGACCAGATGCTCCAGGGCAAGTTCAAGGGCTTCTTCGCCTGGGGCATGAACCCCGCGTGCTCCGGAGCCAACTCCAACAAGACCCGCGAAGCCTTGACCAAGCTCGACTGGATGGTCAACGTCAACATCTACGACAACGAGACCGGCAGCTTCTGGCAGGGACCGGGCATGGACCCCAAGAAGATCAAGACCGAGGTCTTCATGCTGCCTTGCGCGGTCTCGGTCGAGAAAGAGGGCTCCATCTCCAACTCCGGCCGCTGGATGCAGTGGCGCTACCAGGGACCCAAGCCCCTGGGCGACTCCCGCCCGGACGGCGAGATCATCTACGAGCTGGCGAGCAAGGTGCGCGAACTGTACAAAAAGGACGGCGGCGCGTTCCCTGAGCCCGTGCTGAACATGAACTGGGAGGACATGGGCAACGGACACGAGTTCGACGCCCACAAGACCGCCAAGCTCATCAACGGCTACTACCTGAAAGACGTCTCCGTGAAGCAGCCGGACGGCTCCGTGAAGATCATCAAGGCCGGCACCCAGGTGGCCGCCTTCCCGGCCCTCATGGACGACGGCAGCACCTGCTCCGGCAACTGGATCTACTGCGGCTCGTACGTCGGCCCGGACCCCAAGGACAACCGCGCGGCCAAGCGCTCCAAGGAACAGACCCCGGCCCAGGCCAATATCGGCCTGTTCCCCAACTGGTCCTGGGCTTGGCCGGTCAACCGCCGCATCATCTACAACCGCGCCAGCGTGGACTTGACCGGAAAGCCTTACGCTCCGCAGAAGCCCGTCATCACCTGGAACGGCAAGAGCTGGGGCATCGACGTGCCGGACGGCCCCGCCGCCCCCGGCACCATCCACCCGTTCATCATGCAGGTGCACGGCATGGGAGCCCTGTTCGGCCCCGGCCTGAACGACGGCCCCTTCCCCGAGTACTACGAGCCGCTGGACTGCCCCGTGGCCAGCCATCCGTACTCCAAGGTGCTGCACAACCCGACCGCGCTCACGTTCAAGGGCGAGAAATCCGCCGTGTGCGACCCGCGCTTCCCGTTCGTGTGCACCACCTACCGCGTCACCGAACACTGGCAGACCGGCCTGCAGACCCGCTGGCAGCCCTGGCTGCTTGAGGCCGAGCCCCAGATGTTCTGCGAAATGAGCGAGGAACTCGCTGCCCTTCGCGGCATCAAGAACGGCGAAAAGGTCTGGCTGGAGAACGAGCGCGGCAAGCTCTGGGCCAAGGCCATCGTGACCAAGCGCTTCAAGCCGTTCATCGTGCAGGGCAACGTCGTGCACGAGGTCGGCATCCCGTGGCACTTCGGCTGGCGGTTCCCCAAGGACGGCGGCGATGCAGCCAACCTGCTCTCCCCGTCTGTCGGCGATCCCAATACCGGCATACCCGAGACGAAGGCCTTCATGGTCAACGTCCGGAAGGCTTAAGGAGGCACGTCATGAGTGGTAAGAGCTTCTTCGTCGATCTGACGAAATGTACCGCCTGCCGTGGCTGCCAGGTCGCCTGCAAGCAGTGGAAGAAACTGCCTGGCGAAAAGACCGTGAACACGGGCTCGCACCAGAATCCGCCCGACCTCTCCGCCACCACCCTGCGTGTGGTGCGCTTCAGCGAGAAGGAGATCGAGGGCAAGATGCACTGGTTCTTCCTGCCCGACCAGTGCCGCCACTGCCTGGACGCCCCGTGCAAGTCCGGCGCCTCCCTGCCGGATTCCATCATCCAGGACCCGGACACCGGCGCCGTGGTCTACAACGAGAAGACGGCCAAGGAAGACGCGGCCACAATCCGCTCCTCCTGCCCGTACGACATCCCGCGCGTGGACAAGAAGACCAAGGTCATCAGCAAATGCGACATGTGCAACGACCGCGTAAAGGCCGGGATGCTTCCCGCCTGCGTGCAGTCCTGCCCCACCGGAACCATGAACTTCGGTGACCGTGACGCCATGCTGGAATTGGCCAAGAAGGCGCTTGTGGAGGCCAAGAAGAAGTTCCCGGGCGCCCAGCTCGTGGACGAGGACTCCGTCCGGGTCATCTTCCTGACCGCAGACAAGCCCGGTCTGTACGCCAAAACCCTCATGGCCGACGCGGCCCCGACCCGCCGCCTGTTCACCAGGCAGGAGGCTCTGGCCGCGCTGGCCAGGCCCGTGCGGGCCTTCCTGGGCTAGGCAAAATGAGCTAGTGGAACGCACCTCTAGATAGGAAAACGCCGGGAAGGTTGGACCAAGCTGGCGAATTCCCCTTCGGGGGGGGTGAAAGCCCCCCCCGATTGCGTTCCAGGCCCTGGCGGCCCTTGCCAACGCCAGACCACGAATTATTTGTCCTTGTTGAGGACATTTCCACGGAATGCCAAGGAGGCCGCCATGAACAGATTCGCTGCCAGCCTGCTGGCCCTGCTGCTGTTTTGCACACCGGCCCTGGCAAAACCAAAGGTCGGCGACATCCTGCCGGACATGGAGATCAAGGCCGCGCCGCTACAGCACGAGGCCGCCTACCTGGGCCTGCCCGCGGGCAGCAAGAGCTTCCGCCTCTCCCAGGTCAAGGCCGAGGCCCTGCTGGTGGAGATCTTCAGCATGTACTGCCCGCGCTGCCAGGCCGGAGCCAGGGACGTGAACGCCCTGTTCCAGGACCTTTCCGCCCTGCCCCAGGGCCAAAAGCTCAAGATGCTGGGCCTTGGCGCGGGCAACTCGGCCTTTGAGGTCAACGCCTTCCGCAAGCAGTTCGAGATCCCGGTGCCGCTGTTCCAGGACGGCGACTATGCGCTGCACAAGGCCTTCGGCAATGTCTACACCCCGACGTACATGGTGCTCAGGCCCGAACCCGGCGGCAAGGGGTTCCGGGTGCTCTTTCTTCAGGAAGGCCCCTTTGCCGACGGCAAGGCCTTCCTCGACCAGGTGCTGCGCGTCTCCGGCGTGCAGTAGCCAGGCGGACCAAGGAGGTCCCTCATGCGTCGACTCAACGCCCTCGCCCTCGCCGCCGCCCTTGTCTGGGCGGTCCCGATTTTTCTTCCGGTCTCGGCCCTGGCAATCGACCTGAAGGACATGGTCTACGACCCAGGCCAGCTCAAGCCCGTGGACAGCACCCTCAAGGTGCGGCCCGGACAAACGGCCCCGGACTTCGCCCTGCCCTCCACCACGGGAACGACCGTCCGCCTGTCGGACTATCGCGGCAAGAAGAACGTGGTGCTGTCCTTCGTGCCTGCGGCCTTCACGCCCGTGTGCTCGGACCAGTGGCCCGGCTACAAGCTCACCCGCGACCTGTTCGAGGAGCGCGACGCCGTCATCCTGGGCATCAGCGTGGACAACGTGCCCAGCCTCTACGCCTGGGTGGTGGAGATGCACGGGCTGTGGTTCCCGGTCCTGTCCGACTTCCAGCCGCGCGGGGCCGTGGCCCAAAAGTATGGCCTCCTGCGCACCAGCGGCACCAGCGAGCGGGCCATCGTCATCATCGACAAGAAGGGCGTGATCCGCTTCGCCAAGGCCTTTGACATCAACCGCCGCCCCGACCTCGGCGTCATCATGGGCGAGCTGGACAAGCTGCCGAAGTAATACACTCGTGCCTTGCCAGACCGCCTTCGGGTGGGGGAGAGACAAACGCCCTGCCCGGAGGCTGCCATGCCGCGCGGCTCGGCCCTGCCCTGGCAGTCGGACGCGCGCCATCCCGTCTCGCCGATCAGCGCCCCTTGCCCCTCCAGCCCTTGAGCCGTTGAACCATTGAGCCGTTGACGCGCCCCGGCCGCCTGGGTAGACTCCGCCCACTTGTTCTCAGGGCGGGGTGCAACTCCCCACCGGCGGTATCCTGAAGGCGCTCTGCGCTTCCGGGGAGCCCGCGAGCGCCTGCCCCATCGGGGGGCGGGGTCAGCAGATTCCGGTGCGATGCCGGAGCCGACGGTGACAGTCCGGATGGAAGAGAATGAGGCAGCACTCCCGCGACGGGCGTCCACGTCCGCGCGCGCCGTCCGTTTCGCATGCCCCTGGCGGGCTTGCGGCGCGGCTGGCGGTCTGTCTTTTACGCCCTGATTCTGGTCCCATTGCCTCAGGGAGGCCACCATGAATCAGTCCCTTCTCGCAACTTTTGGCGATTCCGAAGCACGTCTGGAGGCGGCCCTGGCCTCACTCCGGCGCGGCAGCGGCGTCCTGGTGGTGGACGACGAAAGCCGGGAGAACGAGGGCGACCTCATCTTCCCGGCCCAGACGCTGGACACCGCGCAGATGGCCCTGCTCATCCGCGAGTGCAGCGGCATCGTCTGCCTCTGCCTCACGGACGAAAAGGCCGACGCGCTGGACCTGCCGCCCATGGTGGCGGCCAACACCAGCCGCCACGGCACGGCCTTCACCGTGACCATTGAGGCCGCCGAGGGCGTGACCACCGGGGTCTCCGCCGCCGACCGGGTGCGCACGGTCCAGGCCGCCGCAGCGCCCGGGGCCCGGCCCGGCGACCTGCACCGGCCGGGCCACGTGTTCCCATTGCGCGCCCGCCCCGGCGGGGTGCTGGAGCGCCCCGGCCACACCGAGGCCACAGTGGACCTCATGCGCCTGGCCGGGCTTGAGCCCTGCGGGGTGCTCTGCGAGCTGACCAACCCCGACGGCAGCATGGCCCGCCTGCCGGAGATCGTGGCCTTTGCCGAGTCCTCCGGCCTGCCGGTGCTGGCCGTGGCCGACCTGGTGCGCCACAGGCGCACTGCCAACCAATAAAAAAAGCCGCCGGAGGGACGTCCCTCCGGCGGCTTTTTTCCTTCAAAGGCCTGACCCTAGGGGGTCGGCGCGCAGCTTTCGTTCTTCTCGCCGTTGCCGTCGGCGTTGCCGTTTTTCGCGCCGTTGCCATTGCCATTCTTCGGGGCATCGCCCCCGGCGGCGGAGGGCTGGGGCAGCTCGGCCAGGGCGCGGTTGCTCACCAGGATGTGCAGCGCGCCCGGATTCTTCATGCGCCCGGCCACGAACTCCGCGTACGGGCCGGACCCGCAGAACAGGTCCACGTGGCTGCCCTTGATGGCCCCGCCCGTGTCCTGGGCCAGCATCAGCCCGGACAGGCGTCCCGGACCGCCCTGCGGGGGCACGGGCAGCGGCGTGGTCATGGCCAGGGCAGCGCCCAGCGGGATCTGCCTGCGGTCCACGGCGATGGAGCCCATGGGCGTGAGCAGGCGGCCCATGCTGCCGAAGGGCCCGACGTCGGACAGCCGGAAGAAGACGTAGCTCAAGTCTGCGGAGAGCAGTCCCTTGGCCAGTTCCGGGTGCTGCTGCACAAAGCTCCGGATGCGCGGCATGCTGGCCTCGTCGCGGGTAAGAAAGCCGCGCTGAATCACCGTGCGGCCGAGCATGGCCAGTTCGCGGCCGTTCTTGTTGGCGTAAAGCACGTGCTTCACGCTGCCGTCGGGCAGGATGAGACGGCCGGAGCCCTGGATGTGCAGAAAGTACAGGTCGATGCGGTCCTTGACCCAGGCCAGCTCCGCGCCCTTGCCCTTGAGCGCGCCGCCAAAGTCGATGTCCCCGCGCGAGTAGTAGGGCTTGATGCCGCTCTTGCCCAGCCGGTAGCGCAGTTCCTGGCCCTTCCAGCGCGGGTGGAACTCGCCCAGGTCCACCGTGAGCATGTCCGCCGGGCGGCCGTAGAGGGGGTAGGGATAGGCCGGGTCAGGCTCCAGGCTGGCCTCGAGGAAGGGCTCGTAGTAGCCGGTGACCAGGGTGCTCTCCTGCTGCGCCGGGAACCAGGTGAAGACCCGGGCGAGCAGGGCCGGGTCGCCGTCCAGGTAGGGCAGGGCCGCGATCAAGTCCTCCAGGGTCAGGCGCAGGGCGCCCCAGGTGAGCTTGAGCCCCGGCCGGTCCACGGCCGCCTGCATGGCGGGCTTGGCGGAGACGTAGGCCAGGTTGGCCTTGAGGCCGGGCTCCAGGTCGCGCCAGGACGAAAAGCCCTGGGTGGAGGGGTGCATCTGGGCCACGCGGGCCAGGGCCTGGTCCACGCTCAGGGGCTCGAACCAGGGCCGTTCGGCCTTGACCGGCGGAGGCGGCGGGGGCGGCGGGGGCGGCGGGGCCACGGGCCTGGCGCAGCCCCAGGCCAAAACCAGGGCGAGAAGCAAGAGTCCGAAAAGCCGGATGGGAGCGGGCGCGGCCTTGCGGCTGCGTCCGGAAAATGGTCCGGTCATGGTTCGTTCCTGTAGGGCTTGTAGTCGGTCCGTGAGGTGAGCACCTCGCTGTACTCCTCGCTGTAGATCTGGAGCATGACCATGAGGAAGCTCAAGATGAGCGGGCCGTAGAAGATGCCCAGCGCCCCGAAGGCGTGGATGCCCCCCAGGATGGCGAAGAAGATGTAGAAGGGCGAGACCTGGGCGGCCTTGCGCATGAGCATCGGCCGCAGGATGGTGTCGATGCTGGTCACCAGGACGATGTTCCAGAACAGGAAGAAGGCTGCGGAGCCGGGGCTGGAGAAGAAATACAGGTAGGCCGACAAAGGCGCCCAGACAAGCCCGGTGCCGATGACCGGGATGAGCGCGGCCAGGCCCATCATGGTGCCCCAGAACAGCGGCGGGATGCCCACTATGTACAGCCCGAGCGCCCCCACCAGCCCCTGCAGCATGGCGATGAACAGGCTGCCGAAGAGCACCGCGCGCGACACGCGCTGCAGGCTGTCGATGATGACGTCCTCCTGGTGCGTGGGCATGGGCGCCAGGTACTTGATCGTCTGCACCATGACCCGGCCTTCGCGCAGGAAGTAGAAGACCATGAACAACATGAGGAAGAAGCGCAGCAGCATCTTGGCCGCGTTGCCCACGATGGTGGCGCTGGCGTCGAACAGTGACTGGGCGAGGCTGCGCGAATACTGGAGCACCTTGACCTGGATGGTGGCCTCGTCCAGGGTCAGAAACGGCATCTTTTCGCGCAGCCAGGCCAGGTAGGGCTCCAGGCGGTTGTCGCGGAAGAAGTTCGTGGCGTCGGCCTTGTCCATCCATCTGGTCACCACCTGCACAGACTCCAGGCCGTGGGTCACCAGCCCCCAGCCCAGGAAGACCGTGGGCAGGATGATGGCGAAGACCACGATGGCAACCGTGATCCCGGCGGCGAGGTTGGCCCGCTCGCCCAGGCGGGCGCTGATGCGCAGGTTCAGCGGCGAGAAGATGATGGCGAGCGCGGCGGAGATGACGATGGTGTGGACGAAGGGCTCCACCAGCACAAAGCCCAGGATGAGCGCCACCACGAGAAAGAACAGCATGAAATAGGAGAAGATTTTGTTCGAGTGCACTGGCGGGATGTTCAAAGGAGTGTCCGGGGTCTCCGGCGCGCTGTTCATCATGTGTTGATTCCGGTGGTGTTGCGCTGCGCTTGCCCGCCAACCTGGGGGCCGGTCCTGGCGGCACGTGCTGTTGGGAAACGGGCCTTGGCTCTGTGTAAGCCCAGCGGGCGGCGCGGTCAAGCATAGCGCCCCGTGAAGTTCACGCGGAAAGCGCTCCCCACCCCGATCTGGTTCTTGTATTTTCATCGCGATGTGTCTAAGGGATAAGCCTGTGCCGTGCGTCATCGACCAACACGGCCGACGGATCACGGAATCACCCTGCCCGGGCGCATTTACGCCGCCTTGGCCGGGAGCGTATTGTCGTGTGGCTGCACTCAATGAACGCTTCAACTGGAGGAAGTACATGAAACGCCTGCTCAAGTCCCTGTTTGTGGTGACCACCTGCGCAGTCCTGGCCCTGGCCGTTGCCGGCTGCGGCGAAAAGAAGGAAGAGAAGAAGGCCGAGGCCCCGGCCGCCGCCGCCCCGGCCCCGGTCGGCCCCAAGACCATCGTCTTCGCCTCCGACGCCACCTACCCCCCCATGCAGTACATGAACGAGCAGAAGGAAATCACGGGCTTCGAGGTTGACGTGATCAAGGCCGCCGCCGAGAAGGGCGGCTTCAAGGCCGAGTTCAAGAATGTGGCCTGGGACGGCATCTTCGCCGGTCTGGCCTCCGGCAAGTACGACGCCATCTCCTCCAGCGTGTCCATCACCGACGAGCGCAAGGCCACCATGGACTTCTCCGATCCCATCATGGCCATCGAGCAGATGCTCGTGGTCGGCACCAAGGACAAGGCCACCGACCTGGCCGGCCTGAAGGGCAAGACCATCGGCGCCCAGATCGGCACCACCAGCTACTTTGTCGTCAAGGACGTGAAGGGCTTCAAGGCCATCAAGACCTACGACGAAGTGGGCCTGGCCATGGAAGACCTGGTGAAGGGCAGCATCCAGGCCGTCGTCGCCGACAGCCCGGTGGCCGTCGAGTACACCACCAAGAAGTACTCGGACAAGATCAAGATCGCCGCCACCCTGAAGAGCGACAAGGTCGAGAACATCGGCATCGCCGTGAAAAAGGGCAACAAGGACGTGCTTGACCTCGTGAACAAGGGCCTGGCCGCCATCAAGGCCGACGGCACCTTCGACAAGATCAAGGCCGAGCACAAGATGCAGTAGGCCGGCCCGCCTGGACCGGTTTCTCGACCAAGCACACGCATTCTCCCCGGGGGGCCGCCGATTGGCGGCCCCCCGGCATTCCAAACCAGAGGCCATGAACGCATGAGCGAGACACAAATCATCGACGTGGGAGAGGGTGCGGCCATCCCCAGCAAAAACGACTGGGGGCTGTTCAACGCCTGGACCATCAGCATCGTCGGCGCACTCTGCGCCATCGCCTACCTCATCATCTTCGAGCCCTCACCTTACAAACGCATCATCCTCTACCTGGCGGACGGCGTCATCATCACCTTCGAGGTGACGGTCATCTCCATCATCTGCGCCTGCGTCATCGGGCTCATCACCGGCCTGGGGCGCGTGTCCAAGAACAAGGCCATCAACCTGTTGGCCTCCACCTACGTGGAGATCATTCGCGGCATCCCGCTTCTGGTGCAACTTTTCTACATCTACTACGCCCTGGGCCGCCTGCTCAACGTCCATGACCTGACCGCGGCGGTCATCGCCATGAGCGTGTGCTACGGCGCCTACATGGGCGAGGTCTTCCGCGCGGGCATCACGGCCATCGACAAGGGCCAGACCGAGGCCGCGCGCTCCCTTGGGTTCAACACCAAGCAGACCATGTTCCTGGTCATCCTGCCCCAGGCCTGGCGCACCATCCTGCCGCCGGTGGGCAACGAGTTCATCGCGCTCCTGAAGGACACCTCGCTGGTGTCCATCCTCGCGGTAAGCGACCTTTTGCGCCGGGGCCGGGAGTTCTCAAGCGAGACCTTCCTCTACTTCGAAACCTTCACCATGGTCGCCCTGGTCTATCTCGTCATCACGCTGCTCTTGTCCAAGGGCGTGAGCATCATGGAAGCGAGGCTCAGTCACTATGTCCGACACTAGCATCCCCACCTCCCCCATTGTCGACATCCGCCACGTGAGCAAGAGCTTCGGGGCGCTCAAGGCCCTGAACAACGTGTCCATGTCCATGAATCTGGGCGAGAAGGTCGTCATCATCGGCCCCTCGGGCTCGGGCAAGAGCACGCTTTTGCGCTCCATCAACAAGCTTGAAACCGTGGACTCCGGCACCATCATCGTGGACGGCCTGGACATCAACGCGCCCACCACGGACATCAACAAGCTGCGCATGGAGCTTGGCATGGTCTTCCAGAGCTTCAACCTCTTCCCGCACAAGACCGTGCTGGAGAACCTCACCCTGGCGCCCATCAAGCTCAAGGGCATGAGCAAGGCCGAGGCCGACGAGATCGCCCTCAAGCTCCTGGACAAGGTCGGCATCGGGGAAAAGGCCCACGTGTATCCGGCCAGGCTCTCCGGCGGGCAGCAGCAGCGCGTGGCCATCGCCCGCGCACTGGCCATGTCGCCCAAGATCATGCTCTTCGACGAGCCCACCAGCGCGCTGGACCCGGAGATGATCGGCGAGGTGCTGGACGTCATGGTCACCCTGGCCAAGGAGGGCATGACCATGGCCGTGGTCACCCACGAGATGGGCTTTGCCCGCGAGGTCGCCGACCGCGTGGTGTTCATGGACCACGGCGGCATCGTCGAGGAAGGCACGCCCGAGCACTTCTTCCAGAGCCCGGAGAACGACCGCACCAAGCTCTTCTTAAGCCAGATACTTTAGGCCCGGGCCAACGGAGCCCGCGAAGGCCGTCTCTCCGGAGGCGGCCTTTTGCATTGCCTCCCGTGCGCCTTCCCCTTGCGCCTTCCCCTTGCAACTGGCAGCCCGGAAAGCTAGAAGTTCTGGTCAACATCGGAGGCTCACATGCGCATTCCGGCCTGCGACAACGCCAAGCTCGCCGCCCTCTTCCTGGCCCTGGCCCTCTTGCCCCCAGCCCTCAGCGGCTGCGGGCTTGAATTCCGCACCGAACCGGCCACGCCCCCCGCCCAGGCCGCCCAGGCCAACGCCACGGCCGAGCCCGCAGCGGTCCAGCCTGCGCCCCAGCCTGCGGCCGACGCCCTGAGCGTGGCCCGCCGCCTGAACGTGCTCGTCAACGACACCGACCCGGCCTCCCCGGACTTCGCGCGGCTGCGCGCGGAACTCGTCCAGACGGCCTCGGCCCAGCCTTCCGCAGACGGCCAGCCCCTGCCCGGCGACCTGCGCCTGGCCATCAGCCGGGTGGCGGGCTTCAACCCGCCGCAGATGCGCGAACGCTGGCAACGCTACCAGCAGGCCCTGGACAGCGTGGCCACCCTCTACGCCGAGCACCCGCCCGTGGACACCAACGCCTTAAACGGCGCCAAGGTGGTGCGCAGGCTTGGCCCGGCCCTGTACCTCGTGCGCCTGCCCGGCGGCGACACGGCCTTCTTCGCCACCCCGCTCGGCGCCCGCAGGCTCAAGATCGGGATGAAACTGCGCGGCATTCCAGCCATGGAAAAGCCCCGCCCCAAGCCCGACAAGGCAGCAGGCGACCTGGTGGACGAGCTGGACGACACGGCCCGGACCTTTGTGGCCCTCACCAGGCAGGAGGCGCAGACGATCACCGCCGAGCGCGCGCCCGTGCTGGCCCGGCTGAAGGAGCTGGAGGCCGAGCGCGCACGCTTCCAGCGCTCCATCGACGACGACCTGGCCAGCCTGGACTCCCTGGCCCGCGACGTGAACGCTGTCATCAGCCCGCGCCTGCTTGGGCTGTCCGGAAGCGGCGGCGCGGCCCTGGAGCAACGCGAGGCGCCAGCGCGCCTGGTGCGCAAGGTCAAGCGCCTGTCGCACACGTACAGCCCGGTGCAGTACTACCGCTACACCCTGCCCATCACCGGCAGGAAGCAGATGGACGCCGCCCTGCGCGGCTACCTCGACGGCCGCAGGAAGGACGTGCAGGACCTGCTGCGCACCGTGGGTGTGGGCCGGGGCCATGCCCGGGCCAACGTGGACCTGGTGGCCTTCAAGAGCTTCACGGCCTCGGAGGACCTCCTGTCCGTCCGGTTCGAGGCCAGCCGCGACACCGGCGGGGCGCACCCCAACCAGAGCTTCGCATCCTTTGTGTTCGATGTGCAGAGCGAGAAGCTGCTGGGCCTGGACGACCTGTTCCAGGACCTTTCGGCCGCGCTGGCCCTGCTCTCGGAGCTGGCGACGCGGCGCATGGAGCTGGTGCTGGACGGGCACGTGTTCCCGGAGGGGCTTGCGCCCAAGGTGGAGAACTTCTCCGTCTTCGTCATCGACGGCCAGGACTTGGTGTTCAGCTTCCCGCCCTACCAGATGGCCAGCTACGCCGAAGGGCCGCAGACCCTGCGCGTGCCCCTGGCGCATCCGCGCCTCGTGCCGCTGCTCTCGCCGAAGCTGCTGGAGGTCCTGGGCGCACACCCCAAGCTGTAGCGGGCTGACTGACCGCGTCATACGTGAGAGCGGGCCCGGGCCCCGCAGCATAAAAAAAAGAGGGGCCAAGGCCCGCAACAAAAAGAAGAGGGGCCAAGGCCCCTCTTTGCTTTCCGTGGTGGCTGTCTGGGCCGCGCCCGCCTACTTGCGGCGGCGGCCCTCGGCGTCGGCGGCCTTGAGGGCGGAGAGGACAAGGTGCGGGGAGATCTCCACGGGCTCGTTGTGGATGCTCTCCTCCTCGGCGCAGGTCTTTTCGGCCACGCGTTGCAGCTCCACGTCGCTGACGCCCTCCAGCCCCAGGTCGGCAAAGGTCGTGGGCAGGCCGAGGACCTCGCACAGGGTGTACACCTCGTCCATGAGGGCCACGGGCTTGTCCGTGAGGAACAGCGAGGCCAGCACGCCGAAGGCCACCTTCTCGCCGTGGTACAGGCCGTGGACTCCGGGCAGGGCCGTCAGGCCGTTGTGGATGGAGTGGGCCGCGCCCAGCCCCCCGCTCTCGAAGCCCAGGCCGCTCAGCAGGGTGTTGGCCTCCACCACGCGCTCCAGGGCCGGGGTGACCACGTGGGCCTCGCAGGCCGTGCGCGCGGCCAGGCCCCAGTCGCGAACGGTCTCGTAGCAGAGCCGGGCCAGGGCGTGCGCGGCCATGGAGCCCGCGTCCCCGGCGATGTTCCGCCCCCGGCTGACACGGCAGGACTCGGCCTCGAACCAGGTGGCCAGGGCGTCGCCCATGCCCGACACCAAAAACCGGGCCGGGGCCTGGGCCATGACCTCGGTATCCACCAGGACCAGATCGGGGCTGCGGGGCAGCAAGTCCGCCCGCTCAAAAACGCCTTCCGGGGTGTAGACCACGCAGACCGAGCTGCACGGCGCGTCCGTGGAGGCGATGGTGGGCACCACGGCCACGGGAACTCCGGCCCGGGAAGCCACGGCCTTGGCCGCGTCCAGGGTCTTGCCCCCGCCGATGGCGGTGACGGCCAAAGCCCCGAAGTCCAGGGCCGCAGCCAGCAGGCGCTCGATCTCCTGGTCCGTGCATTCCCGGCCGAAGCGTTCCGCACGCACGGCCACGGCCTGCTCCAGTTCGGGCAGCAGGGGCGGCAGCAGATGCTCCAGGGCGTGCGGGGAGCAGATCAGAAGGTGCCTGCCGCCCAGGCGGGAAAGCTCCCTGCCCAGGCGGGACAAAGCTCCGGCGCCCTGCACGTAGCGTCCGGGAAACAATGTGGTGCTGATCATGCCTCTCCCCTTTTGCGTAGCCGGGCCAAGCGGCTAGCGCCCCTGTTTACGGTCGTTGATGTTCTTCATGGTCACGCCCGCCAGGCATCCGGCCAGGAGCCCCAGGCCGAGCAGGCGTCCCATGTTCACCTCCGGGATGAGCCACCCGACGATGACCGCCAGGGACCCGCCCAGGATGACCCCGCGCGCCAGATAGTTCAGGGTTCCGGCCAAGCGCTTGTCTTCCGGGGTGAACTCATCCTGCGACGTTTTGTTTGCTTCCTTGCCCTTCCTGGCGCTCTTGCCCATGGGTACCCTCCCGCGATGTGCGTGGCCCCATTGAACCACAAATCGGCTGGGGACTCAACCCCGGACGAAAATACGTAAATCGTTGCGCCCCAAGACTCAACGATAGCACTTGACATCGACTTTCAATATCATTAATTGTCCTCTTGACGGCGCCGGTCCGCGTGGACGCGCCGAAAGGAGAATTGATCATGTGGCAAAACATCCTCGTCATCGCCATCATCGTCGTCACCGCAGCCCTCGTGGGCCGGAGCTTCTACAGGAAGTTCACGGGCAGGTCGTCCTGCTGCGGCGGCTGCTCCAGCAAGGGCTCCTGCGCAGGCGGGAGCGGAACCACCCTGCGCCCGCTTGACGGGCCGGGTTGCGGCTGCGGGCACCATTCATGAAGGGTCCTCTCACCACCATGCAGACACCGTCCGAGGAGACCCCCATGAATTCGTGCATCACCCTGCGCCAGGCCCAGGTCAACCAGAAGCTGCGCATCTGCTCCGTGGGCGCAGAGGGCGAACTGGGCCGCAGAATCCGCGACATGGGCCTGATGCCCGGCGTGGAGGTGACCGTGGTCGGCAAGGCCCCGCTCAGAGATCCCGTGGCCCTGCGCCTGCGGGACTTCACCTTGACCCTGCGCAACAGCGAGGCCGACCACATCGTGGTTGAGCCGCTGTCCGCCTAGACGGAGCATTTGTGAAAGAAAACCAGATCGTCATCGGTCTCTCCGGCAACCCGAACTGCGGCAAGACCACCATGTTCAACGCCCTGACCGGCTCCCACCAGCATGTGGGCAACTGGCCGGGCGTCACGGTGGAGACCAAGATGGGCCACGCCCATGTCGGCGATGTCGAGGTGGACATCGTGGACCTGCCCGGCACCTACTCCCTCACCGCCTACTCCGAGGAGGAGAAGGCCGCGCGCAACTTCCTCATCGGCACCCGGCCCGCTGCGGTCATCGACGTGCTGAACGCCGACGCGCTGGAGCGCAACCTCTACCTGGCCGTGCAGATCCTGGAGCTGGGCGTGCCGCTCGTCCTGGCCCTGAACATGATGGACGAGGTGCGCAGGCACGGCAAGGACATCGACACGGCGCTTTTGACCGAGCTCACCGGCTGCCCGGCCGTGGAGACCGTGGCCCGCTCTGGCCAGGGCAAGCTGTGCCTGCTGGAGGCGGCCCTGAACCTGGCCAAGGCCCGCGACGGACGCTGGGAGCCGCTCGTGATCTCCTACGGCCCGGACCTGGACCCGGTGCTGGACGAGATGGAGGCCATCATCGCCAAGGCCGGGCTCCTGGCCGGGCAGGTGCCGCCCAGATGGGTGGGCATCAAGCACCTGGAGGGCGACGAGTCCATCATCCGCCGCTGCCGCGAGGCCGCCCCCGAGGCCTCGGCCAAACTTGTGGCCCTGGCGGCCAAGGTGGCCGAGCACCTGAAGAAGACCCTGCGCGCCAGCCCCGACGCCATCATCGCCGACTACCGCTACGGCTACATCACGGGCATCGCCCGGCAGGTGGTGCGCTACCCTGCGGTGGACGTCGAGCGCATCCGCATGTCCGACCGCATGGACCAGGTGCTCACGCACCAGTTGGCCGGGCCGCTGGTCATGGCACTGGTCATCTACCTGATCTACATCCTGACCTTCAAGGCCGGGGCCCTGCCCATGGAGGCGGTGCAGGGGGCCTTCGCCTGGCTGGGCAAGGCGGCCGAGGCGGGCATGCCCGACGGCCTGCTGCGCTCCCTGGTGGTGTCCGGAATCATCGCCGGCGTGGGCGGGGTGCTGGGCTTCGTGCCCCTGATCATGATCATGTTCTTCCTCATCTCGGCCCTGGAGGACTCCGGCTACGTGGCGCGCATGGCCTACATGCTCGACCGCGTGTTCCGCATCTTCGGCCTGCACGGCACCAGCGTGCTGCCCTTCATCGTGGCCGGCGGCATCGCGGGCGGCTGCGCCGTGCCCGGCGTCATGGCCACGCGCGCGCTCAGAAGCCCCAAGGAGAAGCTGGCCACCCTCATCGTCACCCCGTTCATGACCTGCGGGGCCAAGGTGCCGGTGTTCCTGATGCTGGCGGCGGCCTTCTTCCCCGGCTCCGAGGCCGGGGTCATGTCCTTGGTGACGCTCACGGCCTGGGTCTCGGCCCTGCTTGTGGCCAAGCTCCTGCGCTGCACCGTGGTCAAGGGCGAGAGCACGCCTTTTGTCATGGAGCTGCCGCCCTACCGCACGCCCACCCTCTCCGGCCTGTGCATCCACACCTGGGAGCGCTCCTGGGACTACATGCGCAAGGCCGGAACAACCATCCTGGCCATCTCCGTGCTGCTCTGGGCGGCCATGACCTTCCCCGGCCTGCCCGCAGACCGCGCCCAGTTCTTCGACTCCGGCATGGCCAGCGTGCAGGAGCGGATCGACGCGGCCAAGGCCCAGGGCCAGGAGGCCCCGGAGCTGGCCGACGCCCTCCAGCGTTTGGGCGCGCAACGTTCCGAGGAGGCGCTCAAGGCTTCCGCAGCCGGGCGCGCCGGGGTTGCGCTGGAGTCCATCAGCAGCCTGGCTGGCTTCAACTGGCGCGTGAACATCGCCCTGGTGGGCGGCCTGGCGGCCAAGGAAGTCATCGTGTCCACCCTGGGCACGGCCTATTCCCTGGGCGAGGTCGACGCCGAGGACGCGGCGCCCCTGTCGCGGCTCCTGGCCTCAGATCCGAGCTTCTCCCGGGCCGCAGCCCTGGCGCTGATCATCTTCGTCATCCTCTACGCGCCCTGCTCCGTGACCATCGTGACCATGGCCCGGGAATCCAGCTGGAAGTGGGCCGCCTTCGCCATGACCTTCAACACCGGCCTGGCCTTCGTGGCCGCCGTGGCGGTGTTCCAGACCGCGCGGCTGTTCCTCTAGGCCCCCCGGACGGTTCACAGCCCCTGTCTTCCGCACTCCTCCTCCCCCCCTCCAGCCGGAACCCCGGAGGCCGCAAGGCTTCCGGGGTTCCCCACATGCGGCCCCTGGCGCGGCTTTCCAGAGCCCGGCGCCACGAGTCCGGCCTTCCCTTTCGCCGCCAAAGCGGCTAGGCTTTGCGCGCATGCCAGACAGCACCCCCACCGATACGGCCCGGCCGCACCCGACGGCACACCTGGCCGCAGCCCTGGTCCGCGCCGTCCGGGACGTCCTGACCCAGAGCCTGCGCGTCTGCCGCGAGCTCTTCGTCATCATGATCCCGGTGGTCATCGGCGTGAAGGTGCTCCAGGAGCTGGGGGCCGTGCCCTGGCTGGCCATGCCGCTCACCCCGCTCATGGCCCTGGTGGGCCTGCCCCCGGAAATGGGCCTGGTCTGGGCCACGGCGCTGCTGAACAACATCTACAGCGCCATCATCGTCTTCCTGGCGCTGGGCTCCGTAACCCTGACCCAGGCCCAGATGACGGTGCTGGCCACGCTGATCCTGGTGGCCCACAACATGCCCGTGGAACTCGGCATCGCCCGCAAGTCCGGCGCGCGCCTGCGCTTCCAGATACTTTCGCGCTTCCTCGGCGCGCTGGTGCTCGGCATGATCCTGAACGTCGTCTACCGCGCCACAGGCACCCTGCAAGAGCCCGCCGTGGTTCTCTTCGCCCACGCCGAGGCCAGCGCCCCCCCTTCCCTCTGGCTCTGGGCCGTGGGCGAGGGCCAGAAGCTCGCATCCATCGCGCTCATCATCACCGCGCTCATGGGCCTCATGCGGGTCCTTACGGCCGTGGGCGCCATCGCCCTCTTCAACCGGCTGCTGCGGCCCATGCTGTCGCTCATCGGCATCGGCCCGGCGGCATCCGGCCTCACCGTGGTCGGGCTGACCCTGGGCTTGGGCTACGGCGGTGGGCTCATCATTCACGAAGCAAAAAACGGCCACGTGGACAAGCGCGACGTATTCTTCTCCCTCACCCTCATGGGCCTGTGCCACAGCCTCATCGAGGACACCCTGCTCATGGCCATGATGGGGGCGCAGCTCTCCGGCATCCTGTGGGCCAGGCTGGCCTTCGCCCTCGCGGCCACGGCCCTGCTCGTCAAATGCACTGCGCGCCTTGCCCCGCAGTTGGCCGACCGCCTGCTGTGGTCCAACGTGGCGCGCATCCCCGCACCCTGAACCAAGGAGCTTTCATGTCAGTGGAACCGAAGACCGTCCAGACCGCCAACGCCCCGGCCGCCATCGGCCCCTATTCCCAGGCCGTGACCCATGGCGGGCTGGTGTTCTTAAGCGGCCAGCTCGGCATCGACCCGGCCACCGGCGTCATCCCCGAAGACTTCACCGCGCAGGCCACGCAGGCCCTGGCCAACGTGCGCGCCGTGGTCGAGGCCGCCGGCTCCGACCTTTCGCACGTGCTCTCGGTGGACGTGTTCCTCATCGACATGGGCCGCTTTGCCGAATTCAACCAGATCTACAGCACCTTCTTCACCACCCACAAGCCCGCCCGGGCCGCCGTGGCCGTGGCCGCGCTCCCGCGCGAGGCCCAGGTGGAGGTGCGCGTGGTGGCCGCCCTGGCCTAGAACGCGACAAAGGCGGCGCCCTCCAGTTCAACGTGGAGGACGCCGCCCTTGCAGTGTCGTCGAAGCGTGCTCTAGGAGCAGCCGGAACCGCAGCCGCCGGACTCGCCGGCGCAGCAGCCGGAACCGCAGCTCCCGCCGGACTCGCCGCCGCCGAGCTGGTTTTCGGACTCCACCGAGAAGCCATACTCGCCCGCGTCGATGACGATCTTGCCGGCCGCCGCCAGAAGGCTCTTCTCCGCCAGCAGGGTGTAGCCCTGGGACTCCACGCTTTCATCGCCGTCGCGGACTTCGTCCAGGGCCAGGGAAAGCTTGGGGCCGCAGCAGCCGCCCGCCAGGAAGATGCGCAGGGGAGACTTTTCCTTGTCCGCGAAATAGCCGTCAAGCTGCTCGCGTGCGGCTTCACTCAATGTGATCATGGGACGCTCCTTGTATCCGTTGAAGTTTTTCGACAACAGCCTGCGACAGTAAACTTCCGTGGACCCCAGATGCCGCTGCAATGAAAAGGGCGACGCTCTTGTGGAACGCCGCCCGTATCGTCGTGGGGATGAATGCTCAGCAGGAACAGCCGCTGGAGGATTTCTCCCCGCTGCCGCAGCTGCCGCCGCACCCGCCGCCACCCGCGTTCATGGGGTTTTCCGAATCAACCGTGAAGCCGTAGCTCGACATGTCTATTCGGATGGCGCCGGTTTGCTCTCCCAGGGCCCGCTCCACAACGAAGCTGTAGCCCATCACGTCGTAAGTTTCGTCGTTCTCACGCGGCTCGTCCAGAGCCAGCGACAATCTCGGGCCGCTTCAGCCCCCGGATGCCATGAAGACGCGTATCGGGGTCTTTTCCTTGTCCGCAAAGTACCCATCGAGCTGGGCCTTGGCGGCTTCCGTCAGTTCAACCATCACAAGCCTCCTTGAACGTTGTTGGAAGGTGCATAGATAATGGCGGCCCATGGCTTTGTCAAATGGGCGCACGCGTCAATACGTAGAACGTTGACCCCTGGGCCACTCTGGGCTACATGCCATCCCTTGAGGGGGGCGAATACCCGCTCCCCTGGACCGGGCCCCCCCAAGATGAGGATTCCCATGAGCACCAAGGATCTCATCCTATCCACCGCCAAGGACATGATCTCGGAGGTGGGCTTCCACAAGATGACCACCGCCAATCTGGCCAAGCGCGCCGACATCTCCGAAGGAACCATCTACCGCCATTTCGAGAGCAAGGACGACATCCTCCAGCACATCCTGGACACCTTTGACGAGAAGTACATGGCCCTGTCCGAGATCTGCCGCACGCGCATGGACAAGGGCACCCTGTCGCTGGACGACCTGCTGGGAAGCCACTTCTCCTTCCTCGACGCCAACGCCGCAGACATCAAGATCGTGCTCGGCACTTACAGCATCCTGGACACCACCCGGAACTCCATGGGCCGCTTCATCGAGCGCATGCGCGCCCTGTTCGAGGACTTCCTGGCCCGCGGAGCCGAGAACGGCACCCTGCTGGAAGTCCCCCTCAGGCCCACGGGGCTCATCCTGGCCAACATGTTCTTCGGCCTCATGCGCATAAAGCTCTACTGGCCGGAGATCGACGACTTCTCCCTGGAGGCAGTGGAATTCTGCCGCCGCAGCCTGATGCTCCCGGAGGCCGGAAGATGAGCGAACCCCGCACCATCATGACGGCCAAGGAGATGGCCCGCACCCTGGAGCGCCTGGCCTCGGAAATCATCGAGCGCCGGGGCGAGGAGGGAGCGCTTGTGCTGGTGGGCATCCAGCGCCGCGGCGTGGACCTGGCCCGCAGGCTGAAAAAGCTCCTGGACGCGCGGCTGACAGCCCCCACCCTGTTCGGCATGCTCGACATCAACCTCTACCGCGACGACTGGAGCAACCTCGGCATCTCGCCGACCATCAGCAGCACGGACATCCCGGTCGGCATCGAGGGCGCGACCCTCATCCTGGTGGACGACGTGCTCTACTCCGGCCGCACCACCCGCGCCGCCCTGGAGGCCATCCTCGACTTCGGCCGGCCCCGGCGCGTGGAGCTGCTCGTGCTCATCGACCGAGGCCACCGCGAGCTGCCCATCCAGGCCGACTACGTGGGCAAGCGCGTGAACACCGCCAGCCACGAACGCGTCGACGTCCTGGTGTCCGAGCGCGACGAGCAGGACAAGGTCCTCCTGCGCGCCAAGGCCTGAGTCTTTCCCCCCGCGCATGAACACAGCCAACGAGACTTCCTTGCGCCCCCGCATCAGCGAAACCGCCTGCGTCAGCCTCATCGGCATGGCCGGGGCGGGCAAGTCCACCCTGGGCCGCCTGCTGGCCGAGAGGCTGGGTTGGGCGCACCTGGACACCGACCGCCTCATCGAGGCCTACTACGGCCTGCCCCTGCAGGAGCTCCTGGACGGCCTGGGCCTGGAGGCCTTCCTCAAGGCCGAGGAGACCCTGGTCTCCATGCTCGGAGTACGCCGCGCGGTGATCTCCACCGGCGGCAGCGTGGTCTACGGGCCCGCCGCCATGGAGCGCCTGAAGCTCCTGGGGCCGGTGATCCACCTGGAAATCAGCCTGCCGACGTTTCTC
>Ga0209373_10001542_pt1 | contig 26380 bp, 22 predicted proteins | sample Higcelweek5metaG_FD_187173 | JGI IMG/M metagenome (GOLD analysis project Ga0209373, IMG submission 187173) | Freshwater pond sediment microbial communities from the University of Edinburgh, under environmental carbon perturbations - High... | ecosystem: Environmental > Aquatic > Freshwater >... | reverse complement strand
TATCCGTCACCTTGGCGCCACGGGCGCGCATCGCGGTGAAGGCTTCGTGGCCAGGGGTGTCGATGAAGGTGATCCGGCCACCGCTGTGCATCTGCACCTGATAGGCGCCGATGTGCTGGGTGATGCCACCGGCTTCGCCCGACACAACGTCGGTTTCGCGCAAAGCGTCCAGCAGCGAGGTCTTGCCGTGATCGACGTGGCCCATGATGGTCACCACCGGCGGCCGCGAAATCAGGGCTTCATCCTCGTCGGCGTCGCCACCCAGGCCGAGCAGAACGTCGGCTTCGGAGACCCGGCGGACGTTGTGACCAAACTCGGCCACCACCAGTTCGGCGGTATCGGCGTCAATGGCCTGATTGATGCTGGCCATCACGCCCATCCGCATCAGGACCTTGATCACGTCGGCGCCGCGCGCGGCCATCCGGTTGGCCAGTTCCTGGACGGTGATGGTCTCGGGAACGATAACTTCGCGGATCACCTTTTCGGCGCCGGCCTGCTGATGCTTGAGACGTTCCCGTTCCCGGGCCCGCTTCACTGCCGCGAGCGAGCGGCCGCGTTCGGAGCGGTCGTCCTCGGTCAGAGCATCGGTGATGGTCAGACGGCCGGTCCGACGACGCGGCTCGCTGCGCTTGACCGGAGTCGGCTTATGGGCGGCGGCGCGCTTCTTGGCCCGCTCTTCCTCTTCTTCTTCTTCCTCGGTGCGGGGTGGGGGCGGAGCGTCCCCAGCCGCCGGCGCCGGGGCACCGGGGACAGCAGCGGCCGGCGCGGGCGCAGCCCCGTCGGTTTTGGCTTTGGCGACCGGAGCCGCAGGAGCCGCAACCGGAGCCGGACCGCCCTCGGCTTTGACCTTGGCGGCCTGAACGGCCGCGGCTTCGGCCTCGATCTTGGCGCGGGCCGCTTGCTCGGCTTCCTCGATGAGACGACGCGCCTCGGCGGCCTTCTCCTCTTCGGCGCGACGGAGGGCTTCCGCCTCCTCTTCGGCGCGGCGGCGGACCTCAGCTTCCTCTGCGAGGCGACGAGCCTCCTCCGCAGCGCGCTGAGCTTCCTGCAACGCCCGAGCCCGGGCCTGCTTTTCGTGGTTGGTCAGATCATGGGCGCTGACGGCACGGGCCGCCGCCTCGACCTTGGCGACAGCAGCAGCGAGATCGGCTTCGGCGGCGGAATGAACGCCGTCCTTCACCTCATGCATCGCACCACCGACGCTGCTGAACGTCCGCTTCTTGCGAACCTCAACGGTGACTGTCTTGGACCGGCCATGGGAAAAGCTCTGCCGAACCTGTCCGGTCTCGACGGTCTTCTTGAGCTCCAGCTTGCCCGGCTGGGGCAGCTTCAGCGGGGTCTTACGATCTTGATCCTTGGAATCGCTCATGTATGACTTCGTCTCTCTCGCGGCCTGTTTGGCGGCCGGATTGCCACCGGTCCGAGCCCGGTCAACCGTCGCCGGACGGGCCGGCTCCTCCCCCCGTCGACGGGCTTCGGCTCCCGCCGGGAATTTCTTCGCCGTCGCCGGGGCGCAAGCCCGCCAGCAACTTTGCATCCGTGACCAGCCGATCGGCCAGCCGGCCCGGGGTCAGACAGGCATGAACAGTGCGATCACGGCCAAACACACCGCCCAACGCCACCGTATCGAACAGATCGATCTCCGGCACGTCCCGCCCCGTCTTCCGAGCCGCCGTCAGGGCGCGAACCTTGTCCCGTCCCTCCCGCGCACCATCGCAGGCGGCCAGGATCAGAGCAACGCGTCCCGCGCGAACCTCGGCACACACCTTATCGAAGCCACAGACTGCCTGCCCGGCCCGGCGCGCCAATCCAATGGCGTCCAGGCAACGACGGGTCAGCGCCCCCTCGATCCGCTGCGGCAGATCCGACGGCACAGCCACCGCGCGCCGCGCGGCGCGGGCAAACAGACGCTTGGCCACGGCCGTATTTACCACATCCCGACGCGGGCTCAACCAGATTCCCCGCCCGGGTAGCCGATGGTCGAGGTCGAAGACCACCTCGCCCTCAGGCGAAACGACAAAACGAAGCAACTCACCCCGCGGCAACACCGCACCAGTGACGATGCAGCGGCGGCACGGACCGGTCTCGCTTTCGGCTTCGGATCCGTCCTCGGCCTCGTTTCCGGCGGCCGCCGCCTCATCCTGTTCGCCCGGCGGAATCTGCTCCGCCTCGCTTCCGGGCATCGTCCCAACCTCTCTCCGGCCGTCAGCCCTTGGCCCCGTCTTCGAACCAATGGGCCCGGGCTGCCATGATCACGGTATTGGCCTGATCTTCGGTCATGACATCCTTGCCGAGAATATCAACCAGTTCGTCGCTGGCGAGGTCTCCCAGATCGTCGAGGGTCTTGACCCCCCGATTACCGAGTTTGACCAACTGCGCCGGACTCAGACCCTCAATCGCGGCCACATCATCGGCAACGCCAAGATCTTTGCGCATCAGATCATAACGCTCGTCCTGTTCCGATAGGAAGACACGAGCGCGATTCTGGAGTTCTTCGGCGACACCTTCGTCGAAGCCCTCAATCTCGCCCAGATCCTCGGTGGGAACATAGGCCACTTCCTCAACCGAGGAGAAGCCTTCGGTCACCAGCAAATGAGCGATCACGTCATCGACGTCGAGCGCCTGAATGAACATGTTCGAGCGCGAACGGAACTCCTCGGTGCGGCGTTCCGATTCCTCAGCCTCGGTCATGATGTCGATCGTCCACTGGGTCAACTGGCTGGCGAGGCGCACATTCTGCCCCCGTCGGCCGATCGCCAGCGACAATTGATCGTCGGGCACCACCACCTCAATCCGGCCGGCTTCCTCGTCCAGCACGACCTTGGTCACCTCGGCCGGAGCCAGGGCATTGACCACGAAGGTAGCGACGTCAGGCGACCATTGGATGATGTCGATCTTCTCGCCCTGCAATTCGGCGACCACTGCCTGAACGCGGGAGCCGCGCATGCCGACACAGGCACCGACCGGATCGATCGAGGAATCGTGCGAGATCACCGCAATCTTGGCCCGCGAGCCAGGATCACGCGCCACCGCTTTGATCTCGATGATGCCGTCGTAGATTTCCGGCACTTCCTGAGCAAACAGCTTGGCCATGAACATCGGATGGGTGCGCGACAGGAAAATCTGCGGCCCCCGGGGTTCCTGGCGGACATCGAAAATATAGGCGCGGACCCGGTCGCCGGTGCGGAATGTTTCGCGCGGGATCAGTTCATCGCGGCGCAGCAGACCTTCAGCCCGACCGAGATCGACAATCACATTGCCGAATTCGACCCGCTTGACCAGACCGTTGGAGATTTCCCCGACCCGGTCCTTATATTCGTTGTACTGACGCTGACGCTCGGCATCGCGCACTTTCTGCACGATCACCTGCTTGGCGGTCTGGGCGGCGATCCGACCGAAATCGATCGGCGGCAGCGGATCAACCAGGAAATCACCGATCACCGCACCGGGCTTCTTGCGCAGAGCCTGGGGCAGCGTGATCTGGATCGCCTCATTCTCGATCATCTCAACCACTTCGAGATAACGGGCGAGCTGAATTTCGCCGGTCTTGCGATCGATGTGGGCGCGAATATCGTGTTCGTGGCCATATTTCGAGCGGCCGGCCTTCTGGATGGCCTGCTCCATGGCCTCCAGAACCTCGTCGCGGTCGATGCCCTTGTCACGGGCAACGGCGTCAGCGACCTGGAGCAGTTCAGGGCGGGGAAGTGCGGCGATTCGTTCCATCTTAATCGTCTGTCCTCAAACCTTCCTGGTCCTTGATGGCCGCGCGGATCAGTTCGTCGGTCAGCACCAGCTTGGCGCCACGCACCTCGGCCAGCGGCAAGGCGACCGCGCCAGTATCGAGTGTGAGACACACCCGCCCCTCGGCGTCGAGCCCGTCAAGCCGCCCCCGGAAACGCTTGCGCCCGTCAACCAGCTGCGCTGTCTCCATCTTGACCTCGTGACCGGCCCAGCGGATGAAATCCTTAGGCCGGGTCAACGGACGATCAAGACCGGGTGAGCTGACCTCAAGGGTATAGGCCCCGGCGATCGGATCCTCGACGTCCAGCAGCGCCGATATGGCACGACTGATCTCGGTACAATCCTCGATCGACACGGCCGCGCCATCGACGCGGTCGGCCATCACCTGGAGGGTGGGACGCTGGTTACCCTGCATCTGCACCCGCACCAGCTCATATCCCATGGCTTCTAGCGAAGGCGTGATCAGGGTTTCCAGACGACTCAGCAGATCCATACTCTCGCGATTCCAATGACCTGAAAAAACAAAAAGTGGGCCTTCAGGCCCACTCTCACCATCCTGTTACCAGGTCTGTAAGACTGTGTCTAAGAGGTTACTATAACGATTTCGCTGCCAGACGCAACAAGGATGTCCCGTGCCGGCCGTTCCGCCCAGGTCAGCGAGGGCCGATAACGACAACCGAAGCGAAAAAACCTTTTAGAGGGCTTGCGGGCTGAGGATTCTCTGGCTGTTTTGGACCACACCTCAGAGTCACTTTTGCGAGATAATAACGAGTTCGATTCTGTGCCCCCTCAACACGGTTTTAAAACGGGAAGCGGTTGGGGGCCTTCAAGCGCCATGCTGGGGAGCATTGTCCTGAAGTCCACGTGTTCCCCGGGACAGAATCCGTCCCAATTCCTCCGGCGTCCGGGCGAGATGATCGGGGGCGCGGGCGGCTAATGCCTCTGCCGCCGTATAGCCCCAGCCGACCGCGATGGCGACCAGACCCGCCGCCCGAGCCGCCTCGATGTCACGAATCTCGTCACCGATCGCGGCGATCTCGCTTTTTGCCAATCCGGAACGGTCGGCCACCCGGCGCAGCCGGCCCGCCTTGCCGAACAGCCCAGCGCCACATTCGACCTGCTCGAACCGGGCGAACAGGGCTGGACCAAGGGTGCGACGGATATTGGCCTCCTGATTGGAACTGACCAGAGCCAGACGCAGCCCGTCCCCGGCCAGACCGTCCAGCAACGCCGGCAGGGCCGGGAACGGAGCAATGTCCGCTCGGGCCTGAAGCTGACGCATGTGGGCGGCGATCAGCGGCACTTTCCACCCCGGCACCGCGAGATGAGTCAGGATCTGACGGGCGTCAAGCTGGCGCAGCAGCCCGACCTCTTCCGCCGCGACCGGGCGGAAATGGTAGCGGGCGGCGACCTGATTCAACACCGAGGTGAACCAGGGGAACGAATCCGCCAGGGTGCCGTCGAAATCAAAAATGGCGAGACGGAGGGTCATCGCCGTCTCACGTCCGCGCCTCGATCGCGTCCCACACCAGCCCGGCCAGGTTGGTTCCGTCAAACCGGTCAATCTGGCGAATGCCGGTGGGGGAGGTGACATTGATCTCGGTCAGATAATCCCCGATCACATCGATTCCGACAAACAGCAATCCGCGTGCGCGCAGGGTCGGGCCGATCGCGGCGCAGATCTCCCGTTCGCGCGGGGTCAGGCTGGTCGGACGGGCCGCCCCGCCGACATGGAGATTGGAGCGGGCTTCACCTTCGGCCGGCACCCGGTTGACCGCGCCAACCGGCTCACCGTCGATCAGGATGATTCTTTTATCGCCCTGACGGACGGCCGGCAGGTACCGCTGCACCATCAGCGGTTCGCGGCTGATCTGGCGGAATAGATCGAGCAGGGAATTCAGATTCTCATCGCCCGGCGGCAGGTGGAACACCCCGGCCCCGCCATTGCCGAACAGCGGCTTGACGATGATGTCGCGATGCTCGGCCCGGAAGGCGGCAATCGCTTCGGGGTCGCTGCTGATCAGGGTCGGCGGCATCAGGCCGGGAAAATAGGTCACCAGCAGCTTTTCCGGAGCGTTACGGACCTCGGCCGGGTCATTGACCACCAGGGTCCGGGGATGAATCTGCTCCAACAAATGGGTTGCGGTGATGTAAGTCAGATCAAACGGCGGATCCTGCCGCATCAACACCACATTGGTGGTGGCGAGGTCGATCCATTCCGCGCTGCCCAGGGTGAAATGGTCGCCCTGGACCGGGCGGACCTCAAGCGGGCGGACCCGCGCCGTGACCTTGCCATCGCGCCAGGACAGCGAACTGGGCAGGTAATGCAGCAGGCGGTGGCCCCGGCGCTGCGCCTCAAGGGCGAGAGCGAGGGTTGAATCGCCCTCGAAATCAATCGAGTCGATCGGATCCATTTGCAGAGCGACAAGAAGGGACATCAGGCAGGCTCCGTGGGGGGATTTAGAACGGACGGCTCCGCACCTCGGCCATCAGGCTGAGAATGCGCGCCCGCGCCTCGGCATCGGGGGTGCGGAGGACGAATTGCTGGAGCGCGGCCAGAGCATGATCGCGGGCGCCCCGCCGCAGATGCATCAGCCCGGCTTCGCGCCACAACGAAGGCTGGTCGGGCACCACCCGCAACAGATCCTCGATCAGGATCAGGGCCTGATCGATCTGGCCCTGACGCAGCAGGCGGGCCTTGAGCCCATTCCGCATCCGGGCCAAAGCGGCGCGGGCGGCAAGCGGGGTGAAATAAGCCGGCTGTAATTCTTCGGACAGGCCGCGCGCCGCCTTCAGCAACGCCCGCAGATCGAGTGGGGTCAACGGATGAAGCGGGGCGTCGGCACTGAAAATGACCCGCTGGCCGTCGAGATTTTCCAGCCGCAGCAGCAGGGGGCCGGGGAAGGTCAATGGCTCCAGCCGCAGGCCGGCCCGCCCGGCCACCTCCAGGAGCAGCAAGGCCAGGGCATCCGGTTCGCCCTGGCCAGAGTCAACCACTCTGCCGAAATCGGCCGGATCGGCTTCGGGATCGGGGGCGGAACCGAGCAGAGCGGCCAGGGCGGCGGTCTGACTCGCCAGCGGCGCGGCGGCGGTGACGGCGTCCCGCAGTTGCCCGGCCAGGGTCTCGATCCGGGCCAGCCGGGCCGGCAGTGCCGCCAGGGCTTCCGGTTGGTCCCGCGCTGCCAGCCACAAAGCGGCCTCGGCCGGGGGGAACAGGCTCTCGTCGCATTGCCCCAGTTCGGTCAGGCGCTGGGAGAGGGCCGCCGTGGTCATGACCCGATCCGGTGCGGGTCAGTCTTCAGGATGATGTGCGGCACCACCCGCCGCACCCCGCTGATATCGCGGGCATGGCCGACCACCCGGTTCAGTTCGGCCTGATCCTGAGCGATTCCCAGCAGATAGACCACAGCATCGGTAACATCGATTTCGTAATTGATGCTGGTGATCTCACTGTCGGTCAGCAGACGGCTTTTCAGCTTCTGCTGAATCCAGGCATCGTTGGTGCTGCTGCTGTTGCCCTCATCCTCGGGCGCTCGCACCACGACATGATCATAGACCTCGCGCACCCCGGGTACCCGCCACGTTGCCTGAAGGGCGTCATTGTGCATTTGCGTGGTCGGCATGATTCCGGTCAGCATCACCCGGCCCTCGCTGATATTGAGGGTAGCCCGGCGGAACATCTCGCCATTGCGTTCCAGCCACAACCGACTGATTTCAGTGCGGATTCTGAAATCGTCAATCGATGTGCTGAGGCCCCGTTCCTCGACCGCAGCGGCGCTGGTTTTGGCGCCGACACCGATCGCGGCGGGAATGCAGCCCGAGGCCAGCGACCCGACCAGAATCGCCGCCGCCAGGACGGTCAGGGAACGCGCAGAAGACACGGGCTCTTCCTCCGCAGGGGGACGGAACGGTGGCAGTGTAGCGGGATCGGATCGGCCCCGGAAGCATGGCGTTGTCTGGTCCGGTGGGCTGGAAGCGGCCTCCGTACCAGCCGATCGTGACAGCGGGACGATTCCAGTCTAGTAAGACAGGCTCCCTTCCGCCTCCTGCCCGCGAGGATGTCCCGGCGATGAGCAGTTTTCTTGACCATCTGTCCCACTCTGTCCTGCTGTGCGATGGCGGCACGGGTGCCCTGATTCAAGGGATGTCCCTGTCGGTCGAGCGCGATTTCCTCGGCCTGGAAAACTGTACTGAGATTCTGGTCGAATCCCGGCCCGACGTCATTCGCGGCATCCATGAGCGTTATTTCGCTGCCGGGGCCGACATGGTCGAGACCGACAGTTTCGGCGCCAGTCCGCTGACCCTGGCGGAATTCGGCATTGCCGACCGCGCCTTCGACCTCAATCGCCGCGCCGCCGAACTGGCGCGCGAGGCGGCAGAGCGGTTCGCCGATGGCCGGCGCCGCTACGTGCTGGGAGCAATCGGGCCGGGCACCAAACTGCCCTCGCTCGGCCATATCGATTATGACCGGCTGGAAAGCGGCTACCGGATTCAGGCCAGCGGCCTGATTGCCGGCGGGTCCGACGCCTTCCTGATCGAGACCTGCCAGGATCCGCTCCAGATCAAGGCGGCGGTCAATGGCTGCAAGCTGGCGCTGGCCGAGGCCGGAGCCGATCTGCCGATTTTCGTCCAGGTAACGGTGGAGACCACCGGAACCTTGCTGGTTGGAGCCGACATCGCCGCCGCCGCGACGGTGGCCCACTCCCTCGGCGTGACCCTGCTCGGGATGAATTGCGCCGCCGGACCGCAGGAAATGGCGGAACATTTCTCCTGGTTGAGTGGCAATTGGCCCGGCCTGCTGTCGATTCAGCCCAATGCCGGCCTGCCCGAACTGGTCGAGGGTCAGACCCGCTATCCCCTGCTGCCGGAAGAACTGGCGGTGTGGCATGAGCGGTTCGTGGCGATGGGGGTCAATCTGGTCGGCGGCTGCTGCGGCACCACCCCCGATCATATCGCCGCCACCGATGCGATGTTGCGACGGATTGGCGCCGGCTCCCGCCCGGCGGTGGTGCGGCGCTCGGTGCATTGGGTGCCGTCGGTCGCCTCGCTCTACAGTCAGGTGCCGCTGAAGCAGGAAAACGCCTTCTTGTCGATCGGCGAACGCTGCAACGCCAATGGTTCGAAGAAAGTCCGCGATCTCCAGGCGGCAGAGGATTGGGACGGGATCGTCGCCATTGCTCGCGATCAGGTCCGCGAGGGCAGTCATACCCTGGATGTCTGCACCGCTTATGTTGGTCGCGATGAAGTGCACGACATGACCGAGGTGGTGTCCCGCCTGCGCGGCTCGGTGACGGCGCCGCTGGTGATCGATTCGACCGAACTGATCGTGCTGGAAGCCGGGCTCAAGCTGTATGGCGGCAAGGCGATCCTCAATTCGATCAATTTCGAGAATGGCGAGGGCGATGCGGCGGACCGGTTGGCCCTGGCCCGCAAATATGGGACGGCGGTGATTGCTTTAACCATCGACGAAGAGGGGATGGCCAAGGATTGCGAGGCCAAGCTGCGGATCGCCCACCGCCTCTATCAGTTTGCGGTCGAGCGCCATGGCCTGCCGGCCTCGGACCTGCTGTTTGATCCGCTGACCTTCACCGTCTGTACCGGCAATATCGAGGATCGCCGCCTCGCGATCGAGACTCTCGACGCGATCGAGCGGATTGCCACCGAACTGCCGGAGTGCGGGATCATTCTCGGCCTGTCGAATATCTCGTTCGGGCTGAAGCCGGCGGCGCGTCAGGTGCTGAATTCGGTGTTCATCGATCTGGCCCGGCGGCGGGGGATGACCGGGGCGATTGTTCACGTTTCGAAAATCCTGCCGCTGCATACCCTGCCGGCGGAAGAGGTGGCGGCGGCTGAGGATCTGCTGCTCGACCGTGCCCCCGAAGCCCTGGCCCGTTTCATCGCTTTGTTCGGTGACCGGGGGGTGGCCGAGATCAAGAAACCTCGTGCCGCCACCCCGGAAGAACGGTTGCGACAACGGATCATTGATGGCGACCGGACCGGCCTCGACGAGGATCTCGCCGCCGCGATCGAAGCCGGCTGGACCCCGCTGGATATCATCAACCAGTTGCTGCTCGATGGGATGAAGGAAGTCGGCGAATTGTTCGGCTCGGGCCGGATGCAATTGCCGTTCGTGCTGCAATCAGCCGAGACGATGAAAGCGGCGGTCGCTTATCTCGAACCCCTGATGGAGAAGAGCGAGGGCCGTCACAAGGCCACGATCGTGCTCGCCACCGTCAAGGGCGACGTCCATGACATCGGCAAGAATCTGGTCGATATCATCCTGACCAACAACGGCTATCGGGTGGTCAATCTCGGCATCAAGCAGCCGATTGCCGAGATCATCAAGGCGGCGCGGGAGCATCGCGCCGATGCGGTCGGGATGTCCGGCCTGCTGGTCAAATCGACCGTGATCATGCGCGAGAATCTGGAGGAAATGAGCCGCGAGGGGCTCGACCTGCCGGTGGTGCTGGGGGGAGCGGCGCTGACCCGGGCCTATGTCGAGCAGGATTGTCACCGGGCTTATGCCTCCGGCCGGGTCGCTTATGCCCGGGATGCCTTCGACGGCCTGACCCTGATGGGCAAGGTGACGGACGGCAGTTTCGACGGCCATGTTCAGGCCCGCGAGGCCAGCGCCCCCCCGGCTCCGGCGCCGGAATCCCCGCCCTCATCGCGTCAGCCCGGCGATTGGCACCCCGCCGCCCGTCCGATTGATTGGGAGGCGGTCGATCTGCGCCGGGCCGAATTGCACCGCGCTCTGACCCCGCCGACTCCGCCGTTCTGGGGAGCCCGGATGATCGAGACGGTGCCGCTGCAAAATCTGGTGCCCTACCTCAATGAGACCACCCTCTATCAATTCCATTGGGGCTATCGCAAACAGGGCCGGACCATCGACGAATTCCGCGCCTGGGCGCATCGCGAAGTGCGGCCGCAGGCGCTGGCCCTCTTGAAACGCTGTGCCGACGAGCAGATTCTGCGGCCGCAGGCGATTTATGGCTATTGGCCGGCAGCGAGCGATGGCGATTGCGTGGTGCTGTTCGATCCGGCCGCGCCCGAGCGTGAAGTGGCCCGCTTCCCCTTCCCGCGTCAGGCGCGCGAGAGCGGGATTTCGATTGCTGATTTCTTCCGCCCGCTGAGTGACCCGGCCCGTGACGTGATCGGCCTTCAGGTGGTCACGGTCGGCCGCGCCGCAAGCGAGACAGCACGGCGCTGGTTCGAGGCGGACAAATATCAGGATTATCTCTATCTGCATGGCCTGTCGGTCGAGATTGCCGAAGCCCTGGCCGAATATGTCCACAAACGGATTCGGGCCGAACTCGGCTTTGCGGCGGAAGATGCGGCCGATCCGGCCCAGTTGCTGCGCCAGAGCTATCGCGGCTCGCGCTTTTCGTTTGGGTATCCCGCCTGCCCCCGGCTGGAGGATCAGAGCCAGATTCTGGCCCTGCTCGGGGCGGAACGGATCGGGATTAGCCTGTCGGATGAGTTCCAGCTTGAGCCGGAACAATCGACGTCGGCGATTGTCAGCCTGCATCCGCAAGCGCGCTATTTCATCCTGTAGCGCCATTAAGGGAGAGAGGTGTGACGGAACGTCCGCCCTGGGGAGGGACGGGTTCCGTCAGCGAGGAGGGATCGCGGGAGCGGTCCCCAACGACAAGGGGGAAACATGACGGTTCAAAAAATCGGTGGGGCGATGGCGGTGGCGCTAACTCTGATTTCGGGGGCAGCCGGGGCGACCGAATTGTGGGATCCGCATCTGCGTGGGGTGGAGAGCGGTCTGGCAGCGGGGGCTTTGCCGCCGGAGGGGGTGTATTTCGCCCTCAACAATTATTTTGCGACCTTCAAGCAATATGATGGCAGTGGCAACAAGACCGGCATGGCGCTGGACGCCATTGTGGAGACGCCGATTCTGTTGTGGAACACCGGCCTGACGGTTTTTGGGGCTCAATATGGCGTCGCGGTGGCCCAGCCGTTCGATTACACTGAAATTTCGGTCGCCAATGCGCCGACTCTGACCGATACTGGCCATTGGGGTAATTTCAATACGTACCTGGTTCCGGTGATTCTGTCCTGGGCGCTGCCGCATGATTTGCATATCAAGGCCAGCTTCGGCGTGTGGCTTGACGATGCGAGTTCGGCTCCCGGCCGCAACCCGTCACGCGGTGGAGTCGGCTCCGGCAATGGCTTTACCACCTTCGAGCCGGGGCTGGGGATCAGCTGGTTGCACGATGGGTGGAATCTCAGTGCACAGTTCTATTACGACACCAGCACCAAGAATGACCGGACCGATTATCAGTCGGGCGACCAGATCGCGATCGATTACACCGCGACCAAGACGATTGGCTCCTGGACGGTGGGGTTGGGCGCGTTCCAACTGAACCAGCTTGAAAAAGACACCGCCAGCGGCCGGAAAGTGTCGAATTCCGTGTCGCAATCTTACGGTCTTGGCCCGATCGTCGGCTATGATTTCGGGCGGTTTAATGTTCAGGCCACCTATAATCATTACCTAATGACCAACAGTGACGTTGGCGACAATGTCCTGAATGTTCGTCTGGTTGTTCCGATTTATCAGCCGTAATTGCGGGCTCCCGCCCGCACCCGGCCGGGGCGATGCCCCGGACCCCCTTTATTTTTTAAAAAAGCAGGGGTTTGGGGGCGTCAGCCCCCAAGCGGGGTTCGGGGCGGCAGCCCCGATTTGCCGCCAATTCGAGAGAGCGACGCGTCAAGCCGGGCATCCGCCTCGGCAATTTCCCGCAGGGCATCGCGGGTGAAATCGATATGGGCTTCCGCTGCGGCTCTGGCCGCCTCCGGATCGCCCACCAGCACCGCCTCAAGAATTGCCCGATGCTGGTTGAACAGCAAATCCCGCACCGCCTGACGCCGGTACAACATTGCCCGGCTATAAAGCTCGTCATGGCCAAGCAGGCTCATCAGCGCCCGCATCACATGCATCATCACCAGATTGTGCGACGCTTCGTAAATCGCGAGGTGAAACTGGGTCCCGGCCTCGGCTTCCAACGCCCGGTCGCCGCTCTGGTTGGCCGCCTCGATCGCGGCAAAGCGGCGGGTCAGGCTGACCCGGTCGATATCGGTGGCCCGTTGAGCGGCCAGAGCGGTGGCACTGCCCTCCACCAAGCGGCGGAATTCGAGATAATCCAAAACGGCTTCAGGGTGGTCGGTCAGCAAGGCGTGGATCGGCTTGGAAAAACCGTTGCCCAGCAACGGCGCCACCTCGGTCGCGCCGCCCCGCTCCGACAGCAGCAGCCCGCGCCCCTCCAGCTTGTCGAGCGCCTCGCGCAGCGACGGACGCGACACATCGAACCGCGCCGCCAGTTCCCGTTCTGGCAATAGGCGCTCGCCCGGACGCAGGCTGCCTTCAAGAATCAGCCGTTCAAGATGGTGGGCGATACTGTCCGCCAGTTTTGGAGGTCTGATTCGTTCCGTCATGCCCGTCTCAAGGGTTGGATTCGGACCGAATTGGGCCGAAGCGACTAGCTACCCCTAAACCTCATCTGCCGGCAAGAGCAAGAACCCTGTTTACAATTTGGGTAAAGAGTTTTATCCGATATCGCAGCGCCGCACAAAAGGATGAACCATGACCGCCGCTTTGCCCTGCCGCCTCCCCCTGCGCAAGCTGCTCGTCGCCAATCGGGGCGAAATCGCGATTCGGATCTGCCGTGCCGCCACCGAGCTGGGCATGGCCACTGTCGCGGTGTACTCGACCGAAGACCGCTTCGCGCTGCACCGGTTCAAGGCGGACGAATCCTATCTGATCGGCAAGGGCAAAGGGCCGATCGAGGCCTATCTCTCGATCGATGAAATCGTCCGGGTGGCCAAAGAGGCCGGCTGCGATTCGGTCCATCCCGGCTACGGCTTCCTGGCCGAAAATCCGGATTTCGCCGATGCGGTGCGCGCCGCCGGGCTGGTGTTCGTCGGCCCCTCCTCCGACGTGATGCGCCTGCTCGGCAACAAGGTTGCGGCGCGCAATCTGGCCATCTCGGCCGGGGTGCCGGTGATGCCGGCGACCGGGCCGTTGCCGGCCGATCTGGGCGAATGCCGCCGACAGGCCGAGGCGATCGGCTATCCGCTGATGCTGAAGGCAAGCTGGGGCGGCGGCGGACGCGGGATGCGGGTGGTCGAAAACTCCGAGGAACTGGGCGAACTGGTCACGGTGGCCCGGCGCGAGGCGAAAGCGGCGTTCGGCAATGACGAAGTTTATCTGGAAAAGCTGGTTCGCCGGGCTCGCCATGTCGAAGTCCAGATTCTCGGCGATGCCGGGGGCGAACTGATCCATCTGTTCGAGCGCGATTGCTCGGTGCAGCGACGCAATCAGAAAGTGGTCGAGCGCGCCCCGGCGCCGTATCTCGATGCCGCTGGCCGCACCGCTCTGTGCGACGCCGCGCTGACCCTGGCCCGCGCTGCCGGCTATCAGAATGCCGGCACCGTCGAATTCCTGATGGATGTCGAGAGCGGCGCCTTCTATTTCATCGAGGTCAATCCCCGGGTTCAGGTCGAACACACCGTCACCGAAGTCGTCACCGGGATCGATATCGTCAAGGCGCAGATCCGGATTGCCGCTGGGGCACGGATCGGCCAGCCCGGGGCCGAACTGCCGCATCAGGAGGAGGTTCGCCTCAACGGCCATGCCATTCAGTGCCGGATCACCACCGAAGATCCCGGCAATGCCTTCATCCCCGATTATGGCCGGATCACCGCTTATCGCGGCGCCGCCGGCTTCGGCATCCGGCTGGATGGCGGCACCGCTTTCTCCGGCGCCCTGATCACCCGCCATTATGATTCGCTGCTGGAAAAGGTCACCGCCTGGGCGCCGACTCCGGCCGAGGCGATTTTGCGGATGGAGCGGGCGCTGCGCGAATTCCGGATTCGCGGCGTCGCCACCAATCTGACCTTCCTTGAGGCGGTGATCTGCCACCCCCATTTCGTTTCCTGCGACTACACCACCCGTTTCATCGATGAGACCCCGGAATTGTTCGCCCGCTCCGAGCGGCGGGACCGGGCCAGCCGGCTGTTGCGCTTCGTCGGCGAAGTGATGGTCAACGGCAATCCGGAAGTGGCCGGTCTGCCCCGGCCGAAGAGTGTGACCCTGCCCGAAGCGCCGGCCTGGGATCCGGCGGTGACGCCCCCGGATGGCAGCAAGCAGTTGCTTGACCGGCTCGGAGCGGAGGGTCTGTCCCGCTGGATGCTGGAGCAGAAGCGGGTGTTGATCACCGACACCACCTTCCGCGATGCTCATCAGTCGCTGATCGCCACCCGGATGCGCAGCACCGATCTGTTGGCGGCGGCTCCGGCCTATGCCCGCCGGCTGCCCGGACTGTTCTCGGCGGAATGCTGGGGCGGAGCGACCTTTGACGTGGCGATGCGCTTCCTCAAGGAAGATCCGTGGGAGCGGCTGCATGGCTTCCGCCGGGCGATGCCGAATTTGCTGTTGCAGATGCTGCTGCGCTCGGCCAATGCGGTCGGCTACACCAATTATCCCGACAATGTAGTCCGCCATTTCGTCGCCCAGGCGGCGGAGAATGGGGTCGATGTGTTCCGGGTGTTCGATTCGCTGAACTGGGTCGAAAACATGCGGGTGGCGATCGACGCGGTGGGCGAGACCGGCCGGCTGTGTGAAGGGACGATCTGCTATACCGGCGACATCGACGATCCGTCGCGGCCGAAATACGACCTGAAATATTATGTCGCGATGGCCAAGGAGCTGGAACGGGCCGGAATCCACATTCTCGGCATCAAGGATATGGCCGGTCTGGCCAAGCCGAAGGCCATTGCCCGGCTGGTGCGGACCCTGAAGGAGGAAGTCGGCCTGCCGATCCATTTCCACACCCATGATACCTCGGGTCTGTCGGCGGCGAGCGTGCTGGCGGCGGTTGAGGCCGGGGTGGATGCGGTCGATGCGGCGATGGATTCGATGAGCGGTCTGACCTCACAGCCGCCGCTGGGGTCGATCTGTGCCGCTCTGGCTCATCACGACCGAGATCCCGGACTCGACCCCGCTGCCCTCAATGATCTGTCGCGCTATTGGGAAGGGGTGCGGGCGCTCTACGCTCCGTTCGAGGCGGACATCCGCTCCGGGACGGCCGATGTCTACCGCCACGAAATGCCGGGCGGGCAGTACACCAACCTGCGCGCCCAGGCCCGCTCGCTCGGGGTCGAACAGCATTGGGATTGGGTGGCCCAGGCCTATGCCGACGTCAACCGCCTGTTCGGCGATGTGGTCAAAGTGACCCCGACCAGCAAAGTGGTTGGCGACATGGCGCTGATGATGGTGACCAGCAATCTGACCCCGGAGGATGTGCTGGATCCGCATAAGGAAATTGCCTTCCCCGAATCCGTGGTGTCGTTCTTCCGGGGCGATTTGGGCCAGCCGGTGGGCGGTTTCCCCGAGGCGTTGCAGAAGAAGGTGCTGGGCGGGGCCGAACCGATCCGGGTCCGTCCCGGCGCGGTGCTGGCGCCGACCGATCTCGCCGCCGAGCGCGCCACGGCGGAGAAGAAGGTCGAGCGGACGATCAGCGAGGCCGAACTGGCGTCCTATCTGATGTATCCGAAGGTCTTCACCGATTATGCCGCCCATCAGCGCCTGTATGGCGACGTGGCCGCGCTGCCGACCGATGTGTTCTTTTACGGGATGCAGCCGGGCCAGGAGATCAGTGTCGAGATCGAGCGCGGCAAGAGCCTGATCATTCGCTTCCTGGCGATCGGCGAGGCCGATCCCGATGGCGAGCGCAAAGTGTTCTTCGAACTGAACGGCCAACCCCGGGTGGTGCGGGTGGCCGACCGGACGGTGGCCCCGGCGCGGACGGCTCATCCCAAGGCGGAACCGGGCAATCCGGCCCATGTCGGCGCCCCGATGCCGGGTTTGGTGGTCAGTGTCGCGGTTCATGCGGGGCAGATGGTCGAAAAAGGCGATTTGCTGGTGGCGATCGAGGCGATGAAGATGGAAACGGCGGTGCGGGCCGAACGGGCCGGGACAGTGGCCCGGGTCGCGGTCACTCCGGGCACCCAGGTCGAAGCCAAGGATCTGCTGGTGGTGCTGGAGGGCTAGCGGGCTCCCGCCCGCACCCGGCTGGGGCAAAGCCCCAGACCCCCTTTATTTTTGAGAAAAAGCCGAGGTCTGGAGGCGCAGCCTCCAGGCAGGGCGCGGGGCGGCAGCCCCGCCAAACAATAAAAGAGCGGGCTGCGATCAACGCAGTCTGCCCCGACCGGGGCCGGTAATGCCCCGGCCCTCCCCCCCCGGAGGTTTTGGGAGGCTTTGACCGGGGGGGGAGGCTTGCATTCACCAGGGGTGCGCGCTATAAGCGTCGCCTTCTCCGCGCCAGCCGGGCCGTTCGGGCTGCCTGCGGCGTGTTTTCAGCAAACGCTTCACACCAAGGAAAGCGCAAATGCCCAAGATGAAGACCAAGAGTTCCGCTAAGAAGCGGTTCCGCCTGACCGGCACCGGCAAGGTCAAAGGCAACGCTGCCTTTAAGCGCCACTGCCTGTCTGCCAAGTCCAACAAGATGAAGCGCCAGGCTCGCGGCACTTTTGTCCTGTTCAAGACGGACGGGGACAATGTTAAGAAGTTCTACCTGCCGAACGGAGTCTAGTCCATGGCGCACGTCAAGAGAGGCGTGACCACTCACGCCCGTCACCGTAAGATTATCAAGCTCGCCAAGGGCTATCGCGGCCGCGCCAGCACCTGCTTCCGCGTTGCGATCGAAAAGGTCGAAAAGGCGCTGCGTTACGCCTATCGCGATCGCCGGGCGAAGAAGCGCAATTTCCGTGCCCTGTGGATCCAGCGTATTAACGCCGGTGCCCGCGCCCACGGCCTGCCCTATTCCCGTTTCATGGATGGGCTGAAGAAGGCCGGGATCGCCCTCGACCGTAAGGTGTTGTCGGACATCGCCATCCGCGAGCCCGATGCCTTCCGCGTCCTGGTCGAGAAGGCCCAGGCCGCTCTGCGGTAGTCGTCCCACACCGGGAACGAGTTGGGACAGGGGCCGGCCCGCTAGGGTGCGGCCCCTGTTCGCATCCACGGCCGGCCTTCCGGCCCGAGAGACCGCGCGCGAGCCCCCCATCCGGGGAGGTCGGCGCGCCCGACATGCGTTGAAGGAAGCGACCGATGCAAGATCTGGATCGACTGCGCGCCGAGGCGCTGGCCGCCATCGCCCAGGCGACGAGCCTCGAACAGGTGGAGGCCGTCCGCGTCGCCGCGCTCGGCAAGAAGGGCACCATTTCCGGGCTGATGAAAGCTCTGGGCGGGATGTCGCCCGAGGAGCGCAAGACCGCCGGCGCCCGGCTCAATGTCGCCCGCGACGACCTCACCACCGCGTTAGACAGTGCCCGCGCCGGGCTGGAGGCGAAAGCCCTGACCGAGCGGTTAGAGCGCGAGCGGATCGACGTCACCCTGCCGGCTCGGCCGGAAAGCCAGGGGCGGATTCATCCGATCAGCCAGACCATCGAGGAAATCACCGAGATTTTCGCTCAGATGGGCTTCGCCGTCGCCGAAGGGCCGGATATCGAAGACGATTTCCACAATTTCACCGCCCTCAACATCCCGCCGGAGCATCCCGCCCGGCAGATGCATGACACCTTCTATTTTGGCGAACGCGCCGAGGGGGGCCGGCATCTGCTACGGACCCATACCTCACCGGTGCAGGTCCGCACCATGTTGAGCCAAAAGCCGCCAATCCGGGTGATCGTGCCGGGCCGCACCTATCGCTGCGATTCCGACATGACCCATACCCCGATGTTCCATCAGGTCGAAGGGCTGGTGATCGATAAGGCCACCCATATGGGCCATCTCAAGGGCTGCCTGATCGATTTCGTCCATGCCTTCTTCGAGGTCGATGACGTCCCGGTCCGGTTCCGGCCGAGCTTCTTCCCCTTCACCGAGCCCTCGGCGGAAGTCGATATCGGCTGCTCGCGTCAGGGCGGCGAATTGCGGATCGGCCCCGGCGCCGGTTGGCTCGAAGTGCTGGGCAGCGGGATGGTTCATCCCAATGTGCTCCGCAATTGCGGGATCGATCCCGACGAATATCAGGGCTTCGCCTTTGGCATGGGGGTCGAGCGGCTGGCGATGCTGAAATACGGCATTCCTGATTTGCGGACCTTCTTCGATTCTGATCTGCGCTGGCTGCGCCATTACGGCTTTGCGGCGCTGGACGTTCCCACGCTTTCGGGGGGGCTTACGCGATGAAATTCACCCTGTCCTGGCTCAAAGCCCATCTCGACACCGAGGCGGGTCTGGACGAAATCGTCACCGCTCTGACCCGGCTCGGGCTGGAAGTCGAAACGGTCGAAGATCCGGCCAGCCGGCTCGGCGGCTTCGTCGTCGGTCACATCCTGTCGGCCGAGCGTCATCCCAACGCCGACCGGCTCCAGGTCTGCACCGTCGATAATGGCAGCACCAAGCTTCAGGTGGTGTGCGGAGCCCCCAATGCCCGTGCCGGCCTGAAGGTGATCCTGGCCCAGCCCGGGGTGGTGATCCCGGTCACCGGCGAAGCCTTGAAAAAAGGCGCGGTGCGCGGCGTTGAAAGCCAGGGAATGATGTGTTCCTGGCGCGAACTGAGCCTGGGCGAGGACCATCACGGCATCGCCGAGCTTGATCCCGCCACCCCGGTCGGGGCCGCTCTGGTCGAGGTGATCCGCTTCGATCCGGTGATCGATATTTCGGTAACTCCCAACCGGGCCGACTGCCTGGGCGTGCGCGGCATTGCCCGCGACCTCGCCGCCGCCGGTCTGGGCACGCTCAAGCCGCTGACGGTCGAGCCGGTGCCGGGCGCGTTCGCCAGCCCGATCGGAATCCGGCTTGAGTTCACCCCGGAAACCGCGACGGCCTGCCCGTTGTTCGCCGGGCGGCTGATTCGTGGCCTGCGCAATGGCGAGAGCCCGCAATGGCTGAAGGATCGGTTGATCGGGATCGGGCTACGGCCGATTTCCGCGTTGGTCGATATCACCAATTTCTTTACCTTCGACCTCAACCGGCCGCTGCATGTGTTCGATGCCGCCCGGGTCCAGGGCGATATCGTGGCCCGCCTCGCCACTCCGGGCGAAACTCTGGCCGCCCTTAATGGCAAGAGCTACAGCCTCGATCCGGAGATGACGGTGATCGCCGACGCGACCGGCCCGCTGGCGCTGGCCGGGGTGATCGGGGGCGAAGCCTCGGGCTGCTCGGAGACCACCGAAGCGGTGTTCCTGGAAGCGGCGTGGTTCGATCCGGCCCGCACCGCCGGCACCGGGCGCCGGCTTGATCTGCTGTCCGATGCCCGCTTCCGCTTCGAGCGCGGGGTTGATCCGGCGTTTGTCGTTCCGGCGATGGAACTGGCGACCCGGATGATTCTCGATCTGTGCGGCGGCGAGGCCTCGGAACCGGTGATCGCCGGGACCGAACCCGACTGGCAGAAATCCATCGTGCTGCGGCCCGAGCGGGTCGCCAGCCTGGGCGGGATCACGATCGGAGCGGAGCGGCAAGAGGCGATCCTGCATGCCCTCGGCTGCGCCGTGGCGATTCATGGGGAGAGCCTGCTGGTCAATCCGCCCTCCTGGCGGGCTGATATTTCCGGCGAACAGGATCTGATCGAAGAAATCATTCGCGTCATCGGCTATGAGGCGATTCCGGCGGTGTCCCTGCCGCGTCCGGCGCTGGCCCGGCCGGTGCTGACCGCGTCCCAGCGCCGGGTGGGCTGGGTCCGGCGACAGTTGGCCGCCCGGGGGCTGGTCGAGAGCGTCACGTGGTCGTTCCTGCCCCAGGCGCTGGCGGCCCGCTTCGGCGGGGGCGATCCGGCTCTGAATTTGGCCAATCCGATTTCGGCCGATCTCGACGCGATGCGGCCGTCGCTGCTGCCGAATCTGCTGACCGCCGCCGGCCGCAATGCCGACCGTGGCCAGCGCGACTTCGGCCTGTTCGAAATCGGCCCGCAATTCGATGGCCCCGAGCCCGGCCAGCAACGACAGGTGGCGGCCGGCCTGCGCTTCGGCCGGGCGATCGGGCGGCATTGGAGCGGAGCACCGCGGGCGTTTGACGCTTTCGACGCCAAGGCCGATCTGTTCGCGGCGATTGCCGCTGCGGGCCTGTCGCCTGAGAGCCTGACCTGCGTCGCTGAGGCGCCGGTCTGGTATCATCCCGGCCGTTCCGGCACGCTGCGGCTCGGCAACAAGCCGGTGGGCTTCTTCGGTGAATTGCATCCCGCCATTCTGGCCGATCTCGGCATCAAGGGAACATTGGTCGGCTTTGAGCTGTTCCTCTCGGCCCTGCCGCCGCTGAAAGCTCGCCCGAGCCGCGCCCGGCCGCTGCTGAAGGCCTCGGCGTTGCAGCCGCTGGAGCGTGATTTCGCCTTCGTTCTCGACAGTACGGTCGCGGCCGAACAGGTGGTGCGGGCGGCCCGGGGGGCGGATAAAGCTTTGATCAGTGAGGTGACGGTGTTTGATCTCTATGAGGGATCGCATCTGCCGGAGGGCAAGAAATCGCTGGCGATCAGCGTGACCTTGCAGCCGGTCGAGCGCACCTTGACCGACGAGGATATCGAAGCGGTGTCGGCGAAGATCGTCCAGGCGGTGATCAAGGCCAGCGGCGGCGAGCTGCGCGGATGAAGCTGATGACCGGCGGTGGTCCGACGATTCTACTGCTGCGTCATGGTGAAACCGTCTCCAATCTGGAGAACCGGGTTCAGGGGCATGCGGATTCGCCCCTGACCCCGCTCGGACTGGCCCAGGCGCGCCGGGCCGGGCGGACTCTGGCCGCGCTGGTGGGGGCGGGGACGGATTGGCGGGTGGTGTCAAGCCCGCTTGGCCGGTGTGCCTGCACCACCGGGATTGTGTGTGAAACGGCCGGGCTCTCTTTCAAGACGATCCAGTTTGAGCCCCGCCTCGCCGAAATCGATACCGCCTGTTTCTCGGGACGGACCAAGGCCGAGTTGGTCGCGGATTATCCGACCCTGATGCAGGGCAGCGGGCTCGATCATTGGGCCTTCAAGGCACCGGGGGGGGAAAGTCATGCCCATCTGTCCGCCCGCCTGAGGGAGTGGCTGGGGTCTCTCGCGACGGAGGATCGGGTGATCGCGGTCAGTCATGGCGTGGCCGGCCGGGTGCTGCGGGGTCTGTATCTCGGCCAGGATCCGGACGCGGCAATGCGGGCCGAATCCCCCCAGGAGGCTTTGTTCCGTCTGCACGGGGGAACGGTGGAGCGGATTCCCTATCTTTAGCGGGCTCCCGCCCGCACCCGGCCGGGGCGATGCCCCGGACCCCCTTTGAATTTCAGGGGGGTTTGGGGGTCTCCCCCAAGCGGGGTGCGGGGCGGCAGCCCCGCCAATGACATTGTCGTGACCGTCCTGGCCGGCGCTCGACAGCGGCGAGACAGATCCGCTACCCTCCGTCTCATGATCGCCGGACAACGAAGGGGGCCTTCCGTGCTGCCGTTCCCGTCGATCCCGTTACAGGGTCTCTCCACCGTGAGAGGCCCTTTTTCTTTGCCCGCAGCGAAGGAGATCCTGATGGCCAAACGCGCCACGCGGAATGCCGTGTCCAAGAGCGAACCGGTTGTCCCGCTTTATCCTCTCCCGGACGATGAGGCAACGGAGGAACGCGATCAGAGCTATCGCCGCAGCGTGCGCCCGCGCAGCGAAACCCAACGCCAGTTGCTCCAGGCGATCGGCGCGTATCATCTGACCCTCGCTTTGGGTCCGGCTGGAACCGGCAAAACCTATCTGGCGATTTCCGCCGCCGTGGCCGCTTTCGAGGCGGGCGAGGTCGGGCGGATCGTGCTGTCACGCCCGGCGGTCGAGGCAGGGGAAACCCTTGGCTTTCTTCCCGGCGACGTCGAAGAGAAGATGGCCCCCTACCTACGCCCGCTGTACGACGCCTTATCCGACCGGCTTGGCGGCAAACGGCTGCGGAGCCTACTGGCCGATGGCTCGATCGAAATCGCCCCGATCGCTTATATGCGCGGGCGGACCCTGAACAATGTCTTCATTGTGATCGACGAGGCGCAAAACTGCACCTACGGCCAGATCAAGATGATGCTGACCCGCCTAGGCTGGCATTCAACCATGGTGCTGACCGGCGATCCCGACCAGAGCGACCTGCTCCCCGGTCTGTCGGGTCTGGCCGAGATCGCAGGCCGGTTGCGGGGCCTGCCGGATATTGCCGTGATCGATCTGAGCGAGGCCGATATCGTCCGCCATCCGCTGGTGGCCAGCATGCTGACGGTTCTGTAACCCCTAGACGACCAAAACCCCGCGAGAGGCTAAGAGCCTTTCGCGGGCGCGGGACGTCTCCCGACCTCGCGTCCGATCAGGCGACGACGTTGCCGCCCGGCGTTGCTCCTGAGGCTTCGATCTGCTGGACCGAACGGCCTGCTGGGCTCGAGGCCACCGCTTCGGCATATTGCAGAGCAACCTGAGACGGCACCTGAGAGGTGATGACCCCGTTGGACTGGTTGCGATATTCGAGAATCGTACTGCCCGTGCCGGGATCGACTCCGATCACCGGACTAGTGAACCGGGCAGATTCCTGGGTTTCGCTTGCGTCCTCCGCCGCGCTGGCCCCATTCTTCGGGGACTGACGGGCAGATTCATCCGGTGCCGAAGCGGCACGAACCGAATTCGTCGTATCCCAGGATGATGATGATGACGGCATGGCGAAGGTCGAGACGTCCATTCTGGCACCTATCGAACTGCAGGTTATTCCTAACCCATTCCAAAAGATAATGGCAGAACGGTCTGCCCGTCTCAAGGCAATTCGATGCCATTGCCCTCGTTCCGGGCAGGGGCAAACAGGGGGGTCACCAGGGGACGGACGCCCCGTCAAACTCAAGAAAACCGCCACTTTCGGCCAGAGTCAGACGGTCCAGAACCCCGCGCATGCCTGTGACCGCCTCGGCCGGGGACAGCGGGGCTTCAGGGCCACCCATCTCGGTCCGGACCCAACCGGGGGAGAGAGCGACGACGCGGATTTCACGCGGCGCCAGCTCCAGCGCCAGGGTGCTGATCACCATATTGAGGGCGGCCTTCGACAGGCGGTAAGCGTAATGGCCCCCGGACTGGTTATCGGCGATGGAGCCCATCCGCGACGACACGGCCGCGAAGATGCCGCCGGGAGCCAGTCGTTCGACCAGCGCCTGAGCGGTCAACAGCGGCGCAATGGTGTTGACCCGCACCACTTCAGCGAGGTCGCTCGGCTCGATCGCGCCAAACGGCTGATCGGCCCCGAACAGCCCGGCATTATGCAGGATCAGATCAAAGCTGATCCCCTCAAGCCCTCCCGCCAGCCGGCGGATTGCGGCGGGATCGCCGACATCACACAGATAGACCTCGCCCCCGGCCTCGGACACAGCCCGGCCGGTCAGCGGGTTGCGCACCGTCGCCAGCACCCGCCAGCCGGCGGCGGCGTATTGCCGGACAAATTCCAGTCCTAACCCACGGCTGGCGCCGATGATCAACACGGTTGCCATGACGGTGCGCTCCTTAATCGCGAAAGACCTCAGGCCTTGAAGGCGGTGACTTCGATCTCAACCTTCATCTTGGGATCGACCAGCCCGGTCACGACGGTGGTGTTGGCCGGGCGAACCCCGCGGAACGCCTCACCCAGCACCGGAGCAATCCGTTCGAAGAAACCGGGTTCGGTGACGAAAGCACGGACCCGCACCACGTCCTGCAACGAGGCTCCGGCCTCGGCCAGGGCCTTGGCAATGGTCTCCAGGGCCTGACGAGCCTGGTCGGCGACATCGTCGGAGATCTGGCCATTCGCGTAGCCCGACGTCCCGGAGACAAACACCCAGGGGCCTTGCGCCACCGCGCGGGAATAGCCGGCAACCTCTTCGAAAGCGGAACCGGAGGAAATCAACTGACGGGTCATGACGGATCCTCGGACAGGAACGATAGGGAAATCCCCCTTCCAGGGGGCCGGCCCCGCGCGGGCCGGGGCCGATCCATACCCGATCCCGCCGCTACCGGTAAACCCTCAGCCGGCGAGAATCCGCTCCAGAAAGGGCAGCCGCCCCTCGCGATCCTCGACCTCAACCACCCACAGATCGGGATCAACGCTGCGCTGGCGAGCGAGATAGGCTTCCGCAACCGAATCCTCGACCGGGTCGGTCCCGGTCGCCCGCAGCCAAGCCAGCCGGCCGGCGCCATCCCGCACCGGGGTAAACACCTCGCAGCCAGCGGCGCCGCGATTCAACTTGACCAGAACGGTTCCGGCGTCATCGTCGCCGTGACGAACCACGGTAGCAAAAATTCCCAGTGTGCCGCACTGTCGTACTGCAGCCTGAACCCACAGGCGCGCTTTGAGCCGGGGTTCCGGTTCCAGCGCGCGATCGTGCCCGAAACCCGGCATCCGTGCCCTCCGATTGATTTTATTTTGACCAGTTTAGGCTGAATTGGCCAAGCTGAACAAGAGACCTGCCGGTCTCGCCCTGGCCCGACCCCAACCGCCTTTGGCGAGGAGCGCCGAGATGTCGAACCGCAAACCCGTCGTCGTCGTGACCCGCAAACTGCCCGAACCGATTGAGACCCGGATGCGGGAACTGTTTGATGTTCACCTCAACGCCGACGACCATCCTTTTGACCGGAGCGAGCTGATCGAGGCGGTTCGAACCGCCGACGTGCTGGTTCCCACCGTTACCGACCGGATTGATGCCGGGGTATTATCACAATCCGGCCCGGCCTTACGGCTGATCGCTAATTTCGGGGTTGGAGTCGATCATATCGATCTTGCTTCGGCACGGATGCGGGGCATCACCGTCACCAACACCCCGGACGCCCTGACCGAGGACACGGCCGATATTGCAATCGCCCTGATTCTGGCGGTGCCGCGCCGACTTCAGGCCGGAGCCAAACTGCTGCGGTCGGGGGAATGGAGCGGCTGGAGTCCCACAGGAATGCTGGGCCACCGCCTGTCCGGCAAACGTCTCGGCGTGATCGGGATGGGGCGGATCGGTCAGGCGGTCGCCCGCCGGGCCAAGGCCTTCGGGATGGTGATCCATTATCACAATCGCCGCCGCCTCTCCCCTGAGGTCGAAGCAGACTTGGGCGCCACCTACTGGGAAAGCCTGGACCAGATGTTGGCGCGGATGGATGTGGTGACGCTGCATTGTCCGCACACCCCCGCAACCTTCCATCTGCTCTCGGCGCGGCGCCTCGCTTTGCTGCCCCGTCACGCCTATCTGGTGAACTGTGCCCGGGGCGAGATTGTCGACGAGGCGGCTTTAACCCGAATGCTGGCCCGGGGCGATCTGGCCGGAGCGGGGCTGGACGTCTTCACCCGGGAGCCCGAGATCAATCCCGCCTTGCTGGCCCTGGAGAATGTTGTGCTGCTGCCTCACCTCGCCTCCGCCACCCACGAAGGGCGGATCGATATGGGCGAGGCGGTGCTGGTCAATATCAAGATCTTCACCGCCGGCCACCCCCCACCCGATCGGGTGGTTGCGGCGATGCTCTGATCAACGGGGCTGCCGCCCCGTACCCCGCTTGGGGGCAAGCCCCCAAACCCCCTTTTTTTTCTAAAAATAAAGGGGGTCTGGGGTGTGCAAGCGGCAACCTGGGTAACAGTTCTGACCGGGGACCTAGGTGACAGTTTTCGGGTTCGTTTCCGGTTTGTCTGAGCGTGCGAGCTGGGAACGGACAACTTTTCCGGAAATATTTTCTAAAAC
>Ga0209373_10001540_pt1 | contig 26390 bp, 3 predicted proteins | sample Higcelweek5metaG_FD_187173 | JGI IMG/M metagenome (GOLD analysis project Ga0209373, IMG submission 187173) | Freshwater pond sediment microbial communities from the University of Edinburgh, under environmental carbon perturbations - High... | ecosystem: Environmental > Aquatic > Freshwater >... | reverse complement strand
GGCCGGGCTTCGGAGGCGGGCTCGACGTAGGCGACCAGCGCCTCGCCTTCCTTGCGTACCGCGGCCTGCGCGACGCCGGGCTGGCGCAGCAGCGCGGCCTCGATCTCGCCGACTTCGATGCGGTAGCCGCGCAACTTGATCTGCCCATCGCGCCGGCCGATGTAGTAGAGCGAACCGTCGGCGTGCAGCCGCACGAGGTCGCCGCTCCGGTACCAGCGACCCTCTCGGCCGGGTAGAGAGACGAAGCTCTTGGCCGTGGCTTCGGCATCGCCGAAGTAGCCGAGGCCCACGCCGGCGCCGCCGATGTACAGTTCGCCTTCGCCGCCAACGGGCACCTGGGCACCGGTCTCGTCGAGTACGCACAGACACAGCCCCGGCAGGGCGACTCCGATCGGCGGAGCCGGAGATTTTGGCTCACCCGGCAACACGATGCACCAAGTGGAGACGATGCCGGTCTCCGTGGGACCGTAGTTGTTGACCAGCGTGAAGGACGCATCGGCGCTTGGGCGTCGGCGCAGCGTTTGCCCACCCGTGTTGAGGAAGCGCAGCGGCGCGTTTGCCGGCCAGTCGAGCGCCAGCAATTCCTCGGTGAGCGGCGTCGCACTGAAGTGGATGGTGATAGTGCGGGCAATCAGCCAGTCACGCAGTGCCGGTGGGTCCATGCGCAGGGCGTCCGGGACGATGCACAGCGTGCCGCCAGATAGCAGGGCGGGCCAGATTTCGAATAGGCTCGCGTCGAAACTGGGCGAGGCGATCTGCGAACTGCGATCCGCCGGTCCCATGTCCCGGGCGCGGATGATGGCGTGCGCGAGGTTGTTCAGCGCGCGCCATGGCAGGAGGCAGCCCTTGGGCTCGCCGGTCGAACCGGATGTGAAGATCAGATACGCGGCGTCCTGCGGTCCGAGGGCGGCCGGCGGTGGTGGCGTCGCCGAGGCGGGGACTTCGGCGCTCACCTGTGGCACGGAAATTCCCTCGGGGATCGTGGTGTCCGGAGGCATGACGATGGCGGATAGTTCCGCCCGCCGGAGCATGGCGGCCAGTCGCACCGCTGGCTGTGTGACATCGAGAGGCACGAACGCCGCGCCCTGACGCAGGCTCGCGAGCATGGCGGCGACATGCCACCGGCCGCGCGGCAATAGCAGGCCGACGCGTGAGCCGTGGCGCACGCCGGCTTTGTGCAGACAGGCCGCGAGGTTTTCCGCCAGAGACTGGAGCTCGCCGTAGCGGGTGACGTCGCCGTTTTCCTCGATGGCGGGAGCATCCGGCGCGGTGTGCACACGGGCGGCGAACAGTTCCCACGGCGATTGCGCGGACAGGGCTTGTGGCTGGCCGGTCAGGCCTGGCAGAGCGACGGAGCCGACAAGCTCCTGAGGATTGTTCGCGAGCGTCTGAAACAGTGAAACCAGTTCCGTGGCCCAGCCTGCTGCCGTCTCGGGTCGGTACAGTTTGTCGGCGTATTCGATGTAGCCTTCGATGGTGTCGCGGTGCTCGTCGAGGTAGATGGTGCAGTCGTTTTTGGCGATTCCGTGTCCGTCGAGCAGCGACGGCGAATCGACCTCCAGTTCTGCGAAAGCCGGGTGGTGGTCGAGGGGCGGCAGGAAATTATAGGCGATCTGGTAAACCGGATTCAGCCCGAGGTTGCGGTCGATGCCGAGTGCGTCGAGCAGGCGTTCGAAGGGCAGGTTACCGTGCGAGACGGCCTCGGCCACCGCTTGCTTTATCCGCGCCACGAGCTCGGTCAGTTTCTGCTCCGGCTCAACTCGGAGTCGGAGCGGGACGACGTTGACGAACATACCCACGAGAGGCTCCAGCTCGCGGCGCGCGCGGTTGGCGAGCGGCAACCCGATGACGAGGTCGCGCTGGCCGGTGCGGCGGGCGATGAGGGTGGCGATGGCGGCCAGCCCGAGGATGTTCAATGTGGCGCCCAGCGCTTTGGCCGTGGCGCGCAGCGCGGCGACGGTTGGCGCGTCGAGCGTGAGCGGCACGTTATTTCCAGTGAAGGTCTGGACGGACGGTCGCGGAAAGTCGGTCGGGAGCGTCGTGGTGGCGGGGGCGCCGGCGAGACGCTCGCGCCAGAAGGCGAGGTCGGCCTCCATTGCGCCGCTCTGGCGGAGCGTTTCCAGCCAGGCTACGTAGTCGCGGTAGTGCCAGGCGAGCGGTGCGAGCGCGGACGGCTGCCGTTTGAGACGAGCGGCGTAGAAGGCTGCGAGATCGTGCAGGATGACGCCAAACGACCAGCCGTCGGCCACGATGTGGTGGAAACACAACAACAGGACGTGCTCCTCCTCGGCGAGGCGCACCAGCTCGGCGACGAGCAGCGGAGCATGGCCGAGGTCGAAATGATGCTCGGCGATGAGCCGGGCGCGCTCGCCGAGCGCGGCGGTGCGCTCCGCCTCGGGGCGGTTGCCCAGATCGTGCACCGTCCAAGGCACGGCGGCCTCGCGCGTGCTGCGTGCGCGCAGGCGTTCGCCGTCGTGCACGAAGGCCGTGCGCAGACTGTCGTGACGGAGCACGAGGTCGCCCAGTGCGTCGCGCAATGCCTCGACATCGAGCCGTCCGCGCAGGCGCAGGAAAAACGGGATGTTGTAGGTGTTGTTGGGGCCTTGGAGCTGGTCGATGAACCACAGACGTTCCTGCGCGGCGGCGGGCGAGCCCTCGAACGTCTCGGGCTCGGGACGTTCCCGGTTGCCCAGAATGGCGAGGAGATCCTCGCGGTGCGAGGCGATGCGCTCCTTGAGCGCGGGCGTGAGCGCGCCGGGCGGGGCGCGGAAACGTAGCCGTCCGTCCTCGACATGGAGCTCGATCCGTTGGGCCGCGAGTTCGTCGAGCAGCAGGGGGGCACTCACAGTTCCCCCTCCTCCCACTGGGACGGCGCAGCCGGGGTGACCGTTTCCGGCAGGAGATCGGCGTAGGCTTTGGCGATGTGCGCGACCGTGGGTTTCTCGAAGAACTTCGCCATCGGCATCTTGCGGCCCGTGAGTTTCTCCAACTGCGCCGAGGCCTGGAGCGCGATGAGCGAATCGGCCTCGAGGTCGATCAGGTCGTCCTCGGCACCGATCCGGTCGTAGCCGAGCACTTCCGCCCACGCCTGAGCGACGATTTGTTGAGCGCGGCTGGCGGGCGCGATGTAGGTGCCGGCGCTTTCTGGCCGCGGTTGGCGGCCTGCGGGCGGAGCGTCGGTCGGAGTCGCGGCGGGTGCGGCTGCCGTAACCGGCGTCGTGATGCGCTCGGCGAAGCGCCACTCGGTGGTGCAGACCTCCACGACCGGCTCTGCACTGGCGAGGGCACGGAGAAAAACCTCGCTGCCTTCCTCGGGCGTGAGCGCAAACGGATTGGCGGGTGCGGAGGTCGGGCGCGCCGGTGTGCGGGCGGCCGGGCCCGTGGCGCGAACGAGCGTCAGGCCCTTGACGATGGCGAGCGGTTGACCGCTTAACGAATACACGGCGAGGTCGAGCACGAGGGCGCGCTCCGAATGGCTGACCAATCGCGCGTGGCTGACGATCCGGCGCGCGAGCGGGGCGAAGAACTGGACCGAGTCGTAACGCCAGGGCAACGTGGCGGTGCCGCCATCGACCAGGTCGATGTAGAAGGATAGGGCGACGTCCAGCAGCGCCGGATGCCAAGGGTGTTCGGCGAGGTCGCTGGCGTAGCGCTCGTCGAGCGCGAGCTCCAGCAGGGCCTCGTTGCGGCCGCAGAGGCAACGCGCGTCCAGTTGCCAGCGCGGGCTGGCCTCGATGGCGATCGTGGGAGTCGATTCGGACAGGCGGGCGACGGGCTGCGTACAGCGCTGGCGGATGGTTTCCAGCGGCTCAGCGGCGGGCGTGGCGCCGGACCCCGCGCGACGGGCGCGGGCGTGGACGCGTTGCTGCGCGCCATTGCCGGAGACGAAGCTCAGCTCTCCGGCGTTTTCGATCACGCGCAATGTGCGGGTGGCCTCGCCGTCGTGGATGAGCGGATCGATGAGCGTGGTCTCGGCAAACGAGGCCTGCGTCTGGCCGCCGAGCGCCAGGGCGAAGAGTTCGAGGTAGGCGGTGCCGGGGAGTGTGGCGCGGCCGTCGATCCGGTGCTCGCCCCAGGGCCAGTAGGTGGCGGGCGAGACGGTCCATTCGCGGAGCGTGCGTCCGGTGACTTCGGCGACAAAGGGGCGTGCGGCCATGCCGACCTCCGCCCAGGTGTCCCAGCGGATGGAAAACCACGGTTGGCCGGCGGCGGCGCGCGCTTGGGCAAAGGCGTCCATCCAGGCGTTGGCGGCGGCGTAGGCGATTTGTCCGGGGCCGCCGAGCACGGCGGTGAGCGAGGAGCAGAGGGCGACGAAATCGACGGGGGCGTCGCCCAGCGCCTCGGCCAGCGCGCGCGTGCCGTCGATCTTGGCGCGCAGCACGGGGACGATCTCGGCTTCGCCGGTGCGCGCGATCAGGCTGCCGCCGCCCACGCCGGCTGCGTGGATGACGCCGTCGATGCGGCCTTCGGTCGCCCGGATCTTTGCGAGAAATGTCTTCACCGCCGAGGCGTCGGCTACGTCGAGGACCGTGGTGGTGACGCGTGCGCCCCGTGTTTCCAGATCGTGCAGCGCGGCGGTTTCCTCGGCGCCGGGCTCATGCCGGGCGAAAAGGAAGAGCCTGGGCTGGCAACGCGTGGCCAGCTCGCGAGCGAGTGTCAGGCCGATGCCGCCGAGACCGCCGGTGATCACATACACGCCCCCGGTGCGCAGCCGAGCCGCGCCTGCGGCGGCGGTGAGACCCGGCAGTGCGGCGTGGATGAAACGCTGGCGGCGGCCGGCGCGGATGGCGAGGTGGCGGTCGTCGGTTTCGACGAGCGCGGTTGCTTGGATTGCGCGGAAGTCCGCCACGCCCGGCTCCAACGGAACCCAGAGCACGCGGACGGTGAGGCTTGGATACTCATGCGGGACGACGGCGCGCGCTGCGTCCAGGTAGGCGAGCGTCGGATCGTCCTCCAGCCCGGGGTGCAAAAGGGTGAGGGTTCGTTTCCCTCCGGATGCGGCGAGGGCGCGCACATCGGTCAGCAGGCGTGCGAGCCGGCTGGCGACGGAGCCGGTAGTCTCCAGCGCGCCGAGGTGCAGTACGTGCGCGGGCAACGTGCCGGCCTGCGCTGCGCGCTCGAGGGCTTCACTGCTGCCGTACACGGAACCGGCGAGTCCGGCGGCCCGGCTGCGGTCCAGCCAGTGCGCGGTGGACTCGCCGCCGTGGGTGACGATGGCCAGTGCCGGCAGGTCTTCGACGGTTTCGCGCAGGCGGGGCAGATCTTCCCAGGCCGGATAATGCAGCCAGTTCTCCAGCGGCAAACGGGCCGGGGTATTGGCAGTCGCGGCCGTTGCCGGAGCGGCGGCGCCGTGCGTGGGCTGTGCGTCGATCCAGTGCCGAGTGCGCTCGAAGGCGTAGCCGGGCAGGGGGACGAGGTGGGCGCCGGCGGGGAGCGCGGCGGTGGCCTTGGCGAGGTCGCCCGTGAGCCATTCGCGGCAGAGTTCGGCGAACTCGTCGGGCATCGCGCCGGCGAGGCCCGAGCCGGAGAGCACGCGGCCCTCGCGGTCGCAGCGCAGCAGGTCGGCCGGTTGCAACTGGTCGAGGCGTTGGGTGGCGTCTTCGCACCGGTCGGCGAATACGACGGCGCGGACGGCGAAGCGTCGGCGTCCGGCGACGAGCGTGCGCAGCACGTCCGCCGGATCGGCATCGGGATGGGCGCCGAGCCAGGCGGCGAGTGCGCGGGCCTGGGCGAGCAGGGCGGATTCGCTGCGGGCGGAGAGCGGCAGGCACCAGCGGCCGCGGGCGGCGGACTGCGGGCGGGCCGGAGCCTCCTCCAATACGGCGTGCGCATTGGTGCCGCCCATGCCGAAGGAGCTGACAGCGGCGCGGCGGCGGCCGGCGGGCCAGGGAATGGTGGACTGGGCGACGCGGAAGGGCGTGCGCGGAAAATCGATCTTCGCGCTCGGCGTGGCGCAATGCAGGGAGGCGGGGATGAGCCCGTGCTCGAGGGAGAGGACGGCCTTGATGAAGCTGGCGGCGCCGGCGGCCGTATCGAGGTGGCCGATGTTGGTCTTGAGCGAACCGATCCAGCAGCTCTGGGGTGCAACCTCGTCGTCGGCAAAGGCGTCGCCGAGTGCCTGCACCTCGATCGGGTCGCCCATGGGGGTGCCGGTGCCGTGCGCCTCGATCATCTGGATATCGCGGGCGCTGAGGCCGGCGTGGTCGAGAGCGGCGCGGATGACATCGCGCTGGCGGCGCACACCGGGAGCGGTGAAGCCGACCTTGTCGGAGCCGTCGTTGTTGATGGCGCTGCCCTTGAGGACGGCGCGGATCGGGTGGCCGCCGGCGAGGGCGTCCTCCAGTCGCATCAGGCAGACGACGGCGCAGCCGCTGCCGCCGACGGTGCCGGTGGCGTCGTCGGCGAAGGCGCGGCAATGGCCGTCGGGCGAGGCGATGCCGCCGGGTTCGAAGAGGTAGCCGCTTTTTGCGGGCTGGCTGAGCGTGACGCCGCCGGCGAGGGCCATGTCGCACTCGCCGTTGAGGAGGGCCTGGGCGGCGGTGTGGATGGCGACGAGGGAGGTGGAGCAGGCGGTGTTGATGTTAACGCCGGGGCCGCGGAGGTTGAGTTTGTAGCAGACGCGCGAGGCGATGAAGTCCTTGTCCGCTCCGAGGCTGGCGGCGAAGGCCTCGGTGCCGCGGTCCTCGCGCAGGAGGTGGGCGAGGTTGTGAATCAGATACAGGCTGATGCCCATGCCGCCGTACACGCCGATGTCGCCGGTGTAGCGGTCGGGGTCGCAGCCCGCGCTTTCCAGCGTGTGCCAGCACTCCTCGAGAAAGAGGCGCTGCTGCGGATCGATGAGCGCGGCCTCGTGCGGCGTGTAGCCGAAGAACGCGGCGTCGAAGCACTCCTCGCCGCCGAGGAAGCCATGGGCGGACACGTAGTGGGGATTGGTGCGCAGGGACTCGGGGATGCCCGCCTCGGAGAGCTCCTCCTGCGTGAAGAAACGGATCGATTCGCGGCCGGCGGCGAGGTTTTGCCAGAGCTCGTCGATATTGTCCGCGCCGGGGAAACGGCCGGCCATGCCGACGACGGCGATGTCGCCGCGCAGGGTGCGGTGGCGGCGGCGCGAGGCGGTGCGGTCGTCGCCGCGCAGGAGGCGGGCCTGTTGCGCGATGGTGGGGTTGGCGAACAGGTCGACGAGGCGGACGGGCGTGCCGAGTTCGGCGACGAGGCGGGTGTGCACGCGCACGAGCAGGAGCGAGTGGCCGCCGAGGTCGAAGAAGTTGTCCGTCGCGCCGATGTCGCGACGGCCGAGCACGTCGCCCCAGATCGAGGCGATGCGGGCTTCGAGTTCGCCAGCGGGAGGACGGGAGGCTGCGGCTGGTGCGGGCGTATGACCGAGCGCGGGGCGCGGAAGCTGGGTGGCGTCGATCTTGCCGCTGGCGGTCGTGGGGAAGCGGTCGACCGGCACGAGGGCGGCGGGGCGCATGGCCTCGGGCAGCCAGCGCGCGAGCCAGTCGGCGAGCTCCGTCGTCGCGATGACGGCACCGTTGCGTGTCAGGATGTAGGCGACGAGTTGCGGGCCGGTTGCGGGATCTTCGAGCGCGGTGACGAAAGCCTGCGCGACGGACGGGTGCCGGGTGAGCACGCTCTCGATCTCGCCGGGTTCGATGCGGAAGCCGCGGATCTTGAGCTGCTGGTCGAGCCGGCCGAGAAACTCAAGCGCGCCATCGGGGCCGATGCGGGCGCGGTCGCCCGTGCGGTAGAGGCGGAGCGAGCCGCGTTCGCCGGGCTCGCAGAAACGACCGCCGGCAGCGTTGCGCACCCAGTGGCGGAAACGCTCGGCAGTGCGCGCGTCGTCGCCGTGGTAGCCGTCGGCCAGCGCGATGCCGCCGAGGTAGAGCTCGCCGGCGATGCCCTCGCCGACCTCGCGGCCCTGCGGATCGAGCAGACGCAGCTCGCGGCCGGGCAGGGGAAACCCGATGGGGGCGACGCCGTTGGCCGTGGCGGTGCGGGTGCCTTTTCCGATACGGTGGACGGTGGCGGTGACGACGGCCTCGGTCGGGCCGTAGGCGTTGAGCAGCGGTAGCTCGCCGAGCGGGCCGGTCTGCCACTCGCTGGCCAGCGCAGACGGCAAGGCCTCGCCGCCGGCGATGACCAGACGCAGTTGGTCGGGGGCGGCACCGGGATTGGTTTTGAGGAAGAAAATCGCCTCGCGCAGATATTGCGGGGGCAGGTCGAGCACGGTGACGGCGTGGCGTTGCGCGCGCCGGAAGAGCTCGTCGGGTGCCCAGAGATCGGATTCGCGCAGCAGCACGGAGGCGCCGGCGCACAGGGGCGTGAAAAGCTGCTCCCAGAAGGCGTCGAAGTGCGTGGGGGCAAACGCGAGGGTGCGGTCGGCCGGCGTGTAGCCGTAGGCGGTGGCGGCGCTGCGCACATGTGCGGCGATCGCGGCGTGGGAGACGCGCACGCCCTTGGGCTGGCCGGTGGTGCCGGAGGTGTAGATCAGATACGCGGTGCGCTCGGGTGTGGCCAGCGACGGGGCGTCGATGGCGGGGGCTGACGGTGCGGCGCGCGTGAGCCGGAGGCAGGCGGGCAGGGCGGCGAGTTTTTCCGCGGAGAGGCGGTCGTCGTGCCAGAGCAGGGCGGAGCCGGAGTTCTCGAGGATGCCGCGCAGGCGCGCGGCGGGGGCGTCGGCATCGAGCGGGAGGACGGCGGCGCCGCACTCCAGGGCGGCGAGGGACGTCACCACCCAGTCGAGACCGGGGGCGCAGGCGAGTGCGAGGACGGCGCCGGGCACGAGGCCGGCGGCGGCGAGCTGGCCTCGGCGGGCGGAGATGGCCTGGGCGAGTTCGCCAAAGGAGAGAACGTCGTCGCCGGAGACGAGGGCCGGGGCCGCCGGAGTGCGGAGTGCGTGTTGGCGGACGAGGGAGTCGAGCGTCGCGGGGGAAAGATCGATGGCGGTGCCGGTGAGGGAGGCGCGGCAGGCGGCGATGGCCTTCTGGTCGAAGAGGGGGATGGCGGAGACGCGGGTGTGCGGATCGGAGGCGATGGAGGCGAGGATCTGCTGGAAGTGGACGAAGAAGCGGCGGGCGCTCTCTTGGGTGAATCCGCCGCGGTAGCACTCGAGGTAGCAGAGGGCGTGGTTTTCGCGTAGGATCAGGTCGAGCGTGAGCTCGAACATCGCGCTGTCGCGGGTGATGTTGATTGGCTCGACGCGCAGGCCGCCCGGCAGCTCGGGCGCGGGGCCGGACTCCTCGGACAAAAACGAGAGGGTGGCCTGGACGAGAGGCGGCCGGTCGGTGGGGCGCTGGCGGCAGAGGGCGTTGACCAGTTCGTCGAGCTGGACCTCCGGGTGCTGGAGCATCTCGGAGATGCTGGCGCGGGTGCGCTGCATGGCTTCGGCGAGCGTGGGGTCGCCGGCGAAATCCAGGCGGGCGACGCAGGTGTTGACGAAGAAACCGACGGTGCGGGCGAAGCGGGGCTGGTCGCGCACCGAGAGCGGGGTGCCGATGAGGAGGATTTCCTGGCTGGTGTGGCGGTGGATCATGGCGCCGAGTGCGGTCAGGCTGACCATGAAGGGGCTGAGCCCGAGTGTGCGGCCCTGGGCGAAGGCCCGGTGGAGCGGTTGCAGATCCTGGAGGACGGAGGTGTGGCCGGTGCCCTTGTAGTTGAAACGCTCGGGCAGCGGGCGATCGAAAAGGAAGTCGATCTGGCGGGGCGCATCCTCGAGCGAACGCAGGTGGCGGGCGAGATCCTCGGTGGCGCGTCCGGTGCGGATCTGCTGGTGCTGGACGAAGTCGGCGTAGTCGGCTCCGGGCGGCGGCAGGTTCGGTTCCTGGCCGCGGACATAGGCGGCGTAGGTGGCGAAGAGCTCCTCCTGTAGGACCGTCAACGAGGCGCCGTCGCCGTTGAGGTGGTGGATGTCGACGAGGAGGAGGTGCTCTTCGGGGGCGAGTCGGTAAAGGCTGGCGCGCACCAGCGGCCCCTTTTCGAGATTCATGGGGCCGAAGACGGTGGTCAGGTAGTGCTCGCGCCAGCGGTCGGGGGCGCCCAAGAAATCGAACTCGCGCAACTCCAGGGTATCGGCGGGCAGTCGGGCGCAGCGGGGCAGGCCGCCCTGGACTGGGTAGATCGTGCGCAGGGCGTCGTGGCGTCGCCAGAGAAGCTGCAGGGCGCGCTGGAGGGCGGGCCGGTCGAGCGGGCCGCGCAGGCGCAGGTGGAACGGCATGAGGTAGGCCGTGCTGGCGGTATCCATCTGCTGGACGAGCCAGAGGCGCTGCTGGAAATTGGACAGAGCGGTATCGTCCCTGGCGGGGGCGGGCGGGGGAGTCCGCACGGGGGCGGGCACGGGTGCGGCTTGGCCGAGCAACAGGTCGAACAACTGCTCGCTGTCGGGGATGTCGTGGGGGATGCTCATTGGCGCAGACGTTCCAAGCGGGCTTTGACTTCCTCGGGGCTGAGCCGGCTCAGTTCGAGGCGAAGGACGGCCATCTGCTCAAGGCGAGCCGTGTCGCCGACGAGCGTTTCGAGGCGTCGTTGGCAGCCTTCGATGGTCGGGTTGCCGAAGAACTCGGCGAAGGGGTAGTCGACGCGGAAGGCCTTGCCCATGGTGGCGACGAGGCGGGCGGCGAGCAGGGAGTGCCCGCCGAGTTCGAAGAAGTCGGCGGCGACGTCGGCGATTTTGCGGCCGAGCGTCTGTCCCCAGAGGCTGGCGAGATACTCCTGGACGGGGCCGGACGGGGTGCGGGCGGCGGTGTCGGAATCGGCGACGGGCGCGGTCTCGGCGAGGGCCGCGAGCGTCTTGCGGTCGATCTTGCCGGAGATGTTTTTCGGCAGCGAGTCCAGTATGTGGAGCTGCGGGATCATGTAGTCCGGCAGGGTATTGGCGAGGTGCTGGCGGAGCGTGTGGGGCTCGACGATGCGGTCGAGCAGGGGGGCGACGAAGGCGTGGAGGACGCGTTCGCCGCGGGCGTCTGCGGGCGCCACGACCGCGCTCTCGAGGACGGCGGGGTATGCGGCGAGGGCGATCTCGATTTCGCCGAGCTCGATGCGGAAGCCGCGCACTTTCACCTGATTGTCTGCGCGGCGAAGGAAACCGATCTGTCCGTCGGTGCGCAGGCGGACGATGTCGCCGGAGCGGTAGTAGCGGCCAAACTTGGGGTGCGTGGGGAAACGGTTCGCCGTCTCTTCCGGCATGCCGTGATAACCGGTGGCCAGGCCGACGCCGCCGATGTGCAGCTCGCCCTCGGCGCCGATGGGCACGTCGCGGCCGGCCGGATCGACGATGCGCAACCATTGCCCGGGGTGGGGCGTGCCGATGGGGATGCTCTCGCCGGGATCGAGCGGGAGCGCGGTGGTCGCCTCGCAGAGGGTGACGGTGACGGTCGTCTCGGTGGGGCCGTAGGTATTGAAGAACCGGGCGTTTTTGCCGAGGGCGTTTTCCCAGAGCGCGGCGGTTTCGCCGGGCAGGATGTCGCCGCCTACAAAACAGAGGCGTATCCGATGGCCGGCGAAGGCCCCCGGGTGTTGTCGGGCATGGTGCAACACCTCCATGGCGTAGGCCGGCGGGAGTTCCAGCTGCGTGAACCTCCGCTCGACGGCGACGCGGGGAAACTCATGGGCCGGCCATTGGGGGTGCGGCGCGCAGACGACGGCGTTGCCGAGCACGAGATTTGGGAAGGTGCTTTCCACGCTGGCGTCGAAGGCCGGCGAGGCGAAGAGGCAGGAGCGTCCGTCGCCGTTTTCGAGCGGCACGCGGGCGAGCCAGTTGGCGAGGTGTTCGGCGAGGGCGGCGTGCCCGATCATCACGCCCTTGGGCTGTCCGGTGGAGCCGGAGGTGTAGATGATGTAGGCCGTGCCGGCGAGGGTGGTGAGCGGCGCGAAGACGGACGGGGCGGGCGGTATTTCGCCGGCGAGCAGGACCGGGGTGGCGAGCGTGCGGGTTTTCTCGAAAAGGGCGGGGATGGTGATCAGGCAGGACGCGGCGCAGTTCTCGGCGATGGCGAGCAGGCGCCGGTCGGGAGTGGCCGGGTCGACCGGGACGTAGGCGGCGCCGCACAGCCAGGTGCCGAGGATCGAGGCGAAGAGATCGGCGCCTCGCGGCAGGAGCAGCACGACGTGGTCACCGGGGCGCACGCTGCGCTGGTTGAGGGCGTGTGCGAACGCCTGTGCACGGTCCACCAGTTCGGCGTAGGTGACCTGGTGGCCGTCGGCCTCCTCGATGGCCGTCGCCTGCGGGCACAGGCGGGCGCGGGCGAGGATGGCGTGGAGGACAGTCTGGCTGGCGGAGTGGCACGCGCGGGTGTTGTCGAGTACAGCTCGGATACGGGCGCGCTCGTCGGGCGGGACGATGTCGAGCTCGCGCAGGGGGCGGTCGAGGCCGGCGGCAATCTGTTGGAGGATGAAACGGAACCGCGCCGGGAAGAGGGCGGCCTCCTCGGGGTTGGCGACGCGGAGATGGTGGAGGAGATGCAGCTCGATGTCGCGCTCGGGGTAGATGTCGAGGGCGTAGAGGGTGAAGGGCACCAGATGGTGCGCGTTCCAGAGGCTGCGCATCTGGGTCTGATAGCCCTCGATCTCGGCGCCATAGTCGCGTGTGACGTAGGACAGCGAGCCTGCGCTGAGGAGTGCCTCCTGGGGGCTCAAACCGGCTGTCGCGGAGAGCCGGGCGATCTCGGAGTTGGGCAACTTGTAGTGGCGGAAAAGATCCCGGATGCGGCGGGCGACGGCGCGGAGGTTGTCGGCGATGCTGGCGTCTTCGTCGTGGGGGATGGGCAGGGCGCGCACCTCCATGAAGAGCCCGATGGTTTCCTTGTGCTCCTTGCCCCGGTTGAGGATGGGCATGGACAGGGAGCTGCGCTCGAGCGTGTGCGTGCGGCGGAGCAGGTGGGCCCACGCGAAGAGGAGGATGTGGTAGAGTGTGACGCCTTCGAGTAGGTGGGCGAGGCGGTCGGCTGATTTCCTGGAGATGGGAAACTCGACTCGGCCGCAGCGGTATTCGCCGTTCTCGCCGGCGATGGTGTGTACGGGCCTGATGGGCACCGGGCGCTCGCTCTGGAGTTTTCTCCAGAATGCGGAGGCCTTGGCGGTGTAGGCGGCGTCGGGCTGACCGGCGCCGGTGCGCAGGTACTCGCTCATCGAGCGGTCGAGCGACAGCGGCGGCGCGTGCGGGTCGGAGGCGAGACTCCGGTAGCGACTGGCGATGCGCGGCAGGATGATGCCTATGCCCCAGCCATCGAGGACGAGGTGGTGGGCGGTGCACAGAAAGCTGAAGAGGCGTTCGCCGAGCTTGTAGAGGAAGACCCGGCACAGCGGCGCATTGAGCATCGTGAACGGCGCCTTGGCGACGGCGTCCATCTGGCGCGCGAGCTCGTCGTGTGGGTTGGAGAAAACGCTCAGATCGACGAACTGGCAGGTCTGGGCGTGGGCGGGATCGAAACTGGCCCGCGGCACGCCCTCGTCGCCGGGGAGCAGACGCATGAATAGGGCCTCGTGCGTACGCAGAACCTCGTCGGCAGCTTGGCGGAAGCGGTCCACATCCACCTCAACCGGCATCAGGTAGTGAACCGAGAGGGTGAGCATGTCGGTGGACGCGTACCGCGACTGTTCCAACCACATGTCCGTTTGGCTTGGGGATAGGGGGAGCAACTCGGTAACCGTAGCCTGTTCGGGATTGTTGAGGCTCGACATCGTCCTTGGTGGGTGGAATTTCGTCGATTGGAACGGCGGAAGGATCGCGGAAGAAATGTCTATAACAAGCGATTAATTAGCGAGATGTGGGCTATTGGCAGATCCAGGCGGGATGCTTCGGCGCATGGCGAGTCCGCCTCATCGCCCATTCCTCGGGGGAATGCCTTGGCGCGTGCGCGACGATCATGTTCTGCGGTCATGTTGGCGATGCTGCCGGCGGTGGTGGCGCTGGCTGGGCTTGGCGCCGGCGCGTTTACACTTTCGGCTGAGGCGACTTAGCCGCATCCGCACGGGAGACGATGACGTTGACCTCGGCGCCGGGGATGTCCTCCGCCAGGCCTTTGCGGAGCTGTTCGATCAGATCCGCTACATCGCGAATCCGCCGATCGCCGTCGAAGCCGAGATAAAGGTCGATGAAGATGCGGCGCCCGGCCCGGCGCGACTTGATCCGGAGGAAGTCCTCGTACTGGTCGTAGTGGCGTCCCAGATGTCGCAGGATTTTGATCTGGAGCTCCTCCTCCAGCGTTTTGTCCATCAGCTCGCCGAGTGAACGCCGCAACAGCTGCGCGATTTCGCCGGTTGGATAGATGAGTGCAACCAGCGCGCATGCCGGATCGATGTAGAGCGACCACGGGTAGGGCCGCAGAGCCAAGGTCAGGACCAGTGCGACGATGATGCCGAGGTCCTCGAACATGTCGGCCCGGTTGCCCCGCCAGGTTGCCTCCATGATAGGCCCGGATGTCTCCGCCGCGATACGGCGATTGCGCCGCCATAGCCATACGTTGAGCACTAGGCAAAAAGACTGAAATGCCACGCCCACGCCGCCAAAGGTCGGCTCGATCGGCTCGGGATGCGAAAACCGCCCGATCGTGATCCATCCCATGACGGCTGCGCTGACCAGCATCAGGATGGACGAAACGACGCTGCCCACGACCTCCATTTTCTCGGCACCATATTCGAACTGGCCGGTCTGCCCGCGCGCGATGCGGCGCAGGATCAGGAACGAGATACCGTTGATAGCCAAGCAACTCAGAGAGCCGAAGGCCTCGGAAAACAGGACCATCGAGTTGGCCAGCCACGCCACGACCAGGATCGGGACTAGCAACAAGCAATCCAATACCAACGCCAGCCGTATAGCCTGCACCTGCCGTTGGACGAGGGCGATTTCCGGGGAAGAACCGTTGCTCATGCTCTTTGAGAATGGGGACCTGGACTCGGCACAATGTGGGGATTGCGAGGAGGTGGTGAAGGGGAGCTGTCCCACTTCAGCCGCGTCGATCGATGTGTGCGCGTTTTGGCGTCACGTTTGCGAAAGATCGAGTATTTGGGCCGTGGTTCATGTCCGAAAGGCTCAAAGTTTGGCGCGGCGGTTTTCGGTGTACGAGGGAGAAACGACCGTTTCTTCCGGACTGATCTGGGCAACCGGGCGCTTCTGCCCGGCAATATACGGCGGGCGAATTCCTCATGCGTGCCCATACGAATTTATGCCATGCCGGACCGTCGTTCATCTCGTTGTCCTTCAACGAAGAAGGACCGTGTTTTTGCGCATTCCTCTCTTGCCCCTTTTCAAGCCGGACGATTTCGTCGCCCACCTTCCACGGCGTGGTCGCCTCCCCCTGCTGCATGATGGATTTCCAGCTACCGGAGAAGCCGATCCGTCATCCCCACCAAAACATAGAAATGAAGAGCGCAGGCGAACCCAGTTCTACCGGAGATATGGACTTCGCTTCGCAGCCCCAAACGGTACCGTTTACCAGCGACCAGAAGGAGATCTGGCTGGCCGGGCGCTCCTCCGCAGTGGGAGAGGCGGATGTCCGCGGCGTTTTCCCCATCAACGGCAGGGTCCGCCCCGACACCCTGCGAGAGGCGCTGGCCTGCGTGCTGCGGCAATTCCCCCTCCTGCGCGCCCGCCTGCACCTGAACGAAAAGGAGCCCTTCATCGAACTCGACGCCTTCCCGGACGTCGCGCTGGAGTTCCCCGACCTGGGCCCTGCGCCGGTGGACTTGGCGGAGGCGCACCGCTGGGCGGATGCGTTTTTCGAGCGTCCGCTCGGCGAGCAGCCGATCCGTTGCGCGCTCATCCAGGTGAGCGAGTCGGAGAGCCTCTACATCGTGAATGTGTCGCACCTCGTGATGGACGGGATCGGCCTGTCGTTTCATGTCGAGCTTGTCGCCGAAGCCTACCGCGCTGCGCTGCGCGGTGCCGAGCCCGGTTGGGGCGAGCCCTGCGATGCGATGGCGCTCCACGACGAAGATCGAAAACACGCCGCGTCGTCGCGGTTCGCCCAGGACATCGACTGGTGGAAATCCCATCTGGCGCAGTTGCCGGAACGCCGGATTTTCCGCGCGCTTCCCGGCTGTGCCGATGTGCTGGAGCTGGCCCGCCACCAGAAGTATTATCTCTCGGCCGCCGGCACCCAGAATATCCACGCCCTGCTCGAATCGCGCAAAATCAGCGCGTCGACGTTTTTCACCGCGTTGCACGCCCTGATCGTCTCGTTCATGTGCAACGAGAAACAGGTGGTCATCCAGACGCCGACCGGCTTCGGCGAGCGCAAGAATTTCGCCCGGCGGCAGGGTAGCCAGATCTCGCTTCCGCCGCTCAACCTCGATCTCGCCCGGCATCGCCTGTTCAGCGAGGTCGCCGAGGAGGTGGCCACGCAGAGCAAACACTTCTTCCGCCACATCCGCACGCCCTACCAACTGGCGATGCGGCAATTCGAGCACGGCCGCTTCGCCAGCGCCGGCGACACGTTCGTCAACGTCATCCCGCACACACCCGTCGGCAACGAGGACTTCCCGGTCGCGGCCGTGATCCAGAAGCACAGCGCGCGCGAGGCGGTGCTGTTCGGCGTGATGGTCATGGAGGAGGGCTCGCCGCGCCGCTATTTCCTCAACGTCCGCAGTAGTTGCAACCACCTCACCGAGCAGGACGTCGAGCGCTACGTGAAGCGCGTCGAACTGCTCGCCGGCCAACTCGCCGAGTGCGACGAGCTCTCGCAACTCGACTTCCTCCTCGACGAGGAGAAACGCGAGCTCGCCGCCTGGCAGCGCGGCGAGGCGCGCCAGTATGCGGCCGGGACTATCCCGGCGCTCTTCGACGAGATCGCCGCCCGCCATGCGGACCGTCCCGCGGCGCGCGACGAGTCCGGCTGCGTCTGGACGTACGCGGAGTTGCAACGTCGCTCGCAGGTCTGCGCGGCCTGGCTGGCAGGGCAGGGCGTGCAGAAGGGTGACGTCGTCGGCGTGCGCGCCACGCGCGGGCTTCGCCTGCTCGAAACGTTGTTGGGCATCATGCGCCTCGGCGCGATCTATCTGCCGCTCGATCCGAAATCTCCGCCGGAGCGGCTGGACCACATCGTGGCCGACGCCAACGCGGTGCTGACGCTCGATCCCGAGCAGACCAACTACGCCACTGCCGCGGATTCCGCTCCGGCTCGCCGTGAAGCCCCCGGCCTGCGCGACGGCGCCTACCTGATCTACACCTCCGGCTCCACCGGCCGGCCGAAGGGCGTGCTCGTCCCCCACGACGGCTTCATCAACATGATCCAGGGGCAGATCGAGGTCTTCGGCATCACGCCCGAGGACCATGTGCTCCAGTTTGCCTCGCCCGCGTTCGACTCCTCGCTCTCGGAAATCTTCATGGCCCTCCTGGCGGGCGCCTGCCTGTACCCGGTGTCCGACCGCTACCGCACCGAGCCGTGGTCGCTGAAAGAGTACATGCGCGAGCACGCGGTCTCGGTGGTCACGTTCCCGCCGTCGTACCTGCACCTGTTCGAGAAGGCGACGTTCCAGGGCCTGCGCGTGTTGATCACCGCCGGCGAATCTCCGGTGACCGACGACGCGCTGCACTACGCCGGCCAGCTCGAGTATTTCAACGCCTACGGCCCCACGGAGACCTGCGTGTGCGCCTCCATCAAACGTGTGGCGCCCGACGAGAAACCGCCGATCAGCGTCGGCCGCGTCATCCCCAACGCCACCGCGTACATCCTCGACGCCGAGAAGCGCCCGCTGCCGGCCGGCATGACCGGCGAGCTCCACATCGGCGGCGCCAGCCTCTCCTGCGGCTATTACCGTAACGAGTCGCTGACGACGTCGCGCTTCCTGGCCATGCCGAGTGGAGAACTCGTCTACGCCACCGGCGATCTCGCGCTGTGGTCCGCGACCGGCGAAATTCTCCTGCTCGGTCGCACGGACGATCAGGTGAAAATTCGCGGCAACCGCGTGGAGCCCGGCGAGGTTTCGTTCCTCCTCGAGAAATGCGCGGGCGTGCAACAGGCCTTCGTGCTCGCCGCGCCGGGCAACGATGGGAAGCCGATGTTGGCGGCGTTCCTGATCCTCCGCGCGGGCGTCCACATGAACGCCGTCGTCGAGTGGAGTCTGGAGAGTTTGCCCGCCTACATGGTGCCGTCGTCCTGGCATCCACTGGAGGCCATGCCGGTCACCGTAACCGGAAAAATCGACCGCGCCCGCTTGCGGGCCATGATCGCGCAGTCGCAGATTTCGGCGCCGAAAAACGCCATCGCGGTCAACCCGGAGCTGCTCCGGCTCGCGGAGTCGGCGCTCGGCCGCAGCTACGATCCGGCTGCGGACTTCTTCGCGCAGGGCGGCGACAGCCTGCAGGCGATGGCGTTCCTGCACGGCATCGCCACGACCTTCCACGTCGAGATCCCGTTCCGCCGTTTCGCCCAGTGCGGTAATCTCCAGGAACTGGAGACGCTCCTGCAGCCGCAGCGCGTGAGGGAAACCGTCGCCGACGCCGACACCGCGCCGCTAAACCGGAACCAGTTTCAGCTCTGGGCCTATCAGCAGGCCAACGACGGCTCCATCGACTACAACATGCCCTTCCTGATGGAGGTGGCCGGTGAGCGCGGCGAACGTTTCGTCGAGGCGTTGCGCCAGGCCATCGCTGCGCAGCCGTTGCTGGCAAGCACGCTCGCCGGCGAGATCGATGAGCCGTATTTCCAAAAAACCGAGCGCACGGAGATCCCGCTGCCGGTGGTGGAGTTTGCCAACGAGTCGGCGGCGGCCGCCTATTTCGACCGGCTCGCGCACACGCCGTTCGACTTGCGCCGCGAGCCGCCGCTCAAGCTGGCCGGCGCCCGCATCGGAACGCGTTTTCAACTGCTCCTTCTCGTCCACCACATCGCCGGCGACGCCGAGACCCTTGCGCTTCTGCTGCGCAACGCGCTGCTCCAGCTCCAGGGGAAGGAGTGCGGACGCGGACACCTCGCCACGCAGGCGGCGTTCTGCCGGCGCGAGACCGAGTACCTCGCTTCCGCTGAGGCACAGGTGGATCGCGGCTACTGGGAGCAGGTTCTCGCGGCGCCGCTCCCGTATCTGCACGCGTCGCAGAAACGCCGGGGCGCGATGGCGCTCCTGCCCCTCGACGCCGCGCGCTCCGCCGCCATTGAGCGCTTGGCCAAGGGTGTCGGGACGACGGTGCTGCCCGCCTTCGCCGCGCTGCTGGGCGCCTTTCTCCGCCGGAAATACGGGCGTACCGAATTGTTGATCGGCGTGCCCGTCGGTCTGCGCGAGACGCCCGAGGAGTTCGAGTCGGCGGGTTTCTATGTCAACACGATCGCCCTACGCCTGCCCGAGCGCGAGGGCGCGGACGTCCCGGCCTTCGTCGGCGAGGCGGCGCAGCAGTTCAAGGAGGCGCTGGCGCACAGCCGCCATTGCTGCGACCGAGCCGTGGCCGACGTGCTGGCGACGCATTCGCGAGCCGTCGAAATCGATGAGCCGGGTCTTTCCGTGCGGACCGTGGAAATGCGGCTCAAGGCCAGCAAGCTCTCCGCCAGCTTCACCCTCGAAACGGGCGCGACCTCGCGGCTCGTCCTCGAATACGATGCGCTCTTCATCGAGGACGGCGACGCTCTGCTGGCGGAGTTGAGCCGATTCCTGGCCGACGCGTGCGGCGCCGGGCGCGCGCGCAACCGGTCTCAGGTGCTGGCGGAGGCGTGGCGCGAGATTCTCCGTTCGGAGCCCGGCGAGGATAGTGAGTTCTTCCGGGCTGGCGGCGACTCAATCAAGGCCATCCAGATCACGGGCTATCTTCATCGAAACGGGATCAAGACTCTTGGCGCGGCGGATTTCTTCCGGAGCCCGGGATTTGCCGATCTCTGTCGTCTCCTGGAGACGGATGCGCCCGGGGGCGCTGCTGCCGGTGTCGACTACGCCGCGCCAACGCCGGGGCAGAGGCTTCCCCTGTTGCCGCTGCAAGCGGAGCTCATCGCCGGGCATCCGGAGCACTGGAAGTCGTTCCACATGCTCCTGCTGCTGGAGCTTGGGCCCGAGGTGCCGCAGGAGAAGATCGAGGCGTGGCTGCGCGGTTTACCGGCCCGCTTCGAAGCGCTCCGCCTGGTCTTTTCTCCAGACGGAGCCGTCGTTCTCAATGAGCCGCAGACGCTTGTGCTCAGGACGTGCGCCTTCGACGCCGGCGTGGCGCTGCCAACGCTGGTGCGCGAGAGTTTCAAGCGGATCGCCGCCGATCTCGATCCTGCGGCGGGCCGGACGTTCGGCGCAGCTCTCGCGGAGCAGGCGGGAAAACGTTTCCTCGTCCTCGCCGGGCATCATCTCGTGCTCGACGCGCTCTCGCTGGGTATCCTGCGCGAGGACTTGCGGCGCTTTTGTGCGTCAGGCGAAGCGGAGCCCGAGCCCCTCGGCATCGCGACGCGCGCCGTTGAGATCGAGAAGCGGGTCCAGTCCGGCGCGTTTCCGACGCAGGAGGATCGCCAGTTCTGGCAAACGGTCACCGCGACGCCCGCCGGCAAGTTGCAGGCGCTGATCGCCGGGCAACGCGACCGCGCCGCAGAGCGCGTGCTCGAGTCCCGGCGCCTGGAGGGATTCTCCGACGCGTCCCAATCGCCCGCCTCGGAAATCCTCTCGGCGTTCGCCCGCGCGTTGCACGAATCCGGGCAACGGACACCGATCTTCGTCGCGCTGGAGAGCCATGGCCGCGATGCGCTGCTGCCGGCGTTCGATACGAGCCGGAGTTTGGGCTGGTTCACCTCCGTGTGCCCGATGCCGCTCGCGCCGTCCGAGTCGCTGGAGCAGGCGCGCGCGCAGATCGTGCCGTGGATGCGCGATCACTTCAGCCCGGCCAGCGGCCATGCCTACGGCTACCTGAAACGGGCTGAGCCCGCGGCATTCGCGTGCGATGCCCAGATCGGTTTCAACTATTTCGGATCGCACCTCTCCGGGACGGAGGCGGGCTTCAAGCTGTTGCCCTTGGCCGCGATGCCCGGCGTCGTGCCCGAGCTGATCCACCCCGACTTCGAGCCGGACAGCCCGCTCGATCTGGTCGTCTATTTTGACGAGGCCGGCGTGTTGCAGTTGGGCGCGTATTTCGGCCCGAAGGTGCTGCCGGCGGACTGGGTGGCCCGGCTGCTCGACGGTTGGGTCGAGGCGCTCAAGACGCTGCCGGCCTACGTCCCGGTGTTGCCGGAAGCGTTGCGGCAACGCCTCGCCGAGCTCAGCGGGTGCGCGTTGGCCGATATCGAGAGCATCCGCAGCCCGGATGCGTGCCACGAGCCGATGCTGTACCAGCATCTCGCCGCGGCCGCTGCGACCTACTCGCAGCAAATCGAGTTCTATTTCGAGGGGGACGTGGACGAGTTTGCGCTCATGAAGGCCTGGCGCGCGTTGCTCGCCCGGCACGAGAGCCTGCGCTCGCTCTTCCCGATGCCGCATCCGGGCGAGTTCTATCGCCTCGTCCTGAAGGAGGCGCGGACCAGCACCGAGTATCACGATTTGTCGGGCCTCCCCGACACGTTTGCGACGGAGAAGGTCGACGCGCTGCTGGCGGCCGAGCGGGCCCGCGGCTTCGAGCTCGGGCGTGGGCCGCTGTTGCGCGCGCAATTCTACCGGCTCGGCGCAACGCGGTTCATGATGAGCTGGTGCTTCCACCATCTGCTGATGGACGGCTGGTGCATCGGCATTTTGCTGCGGGAGCTGTTCGCCCTCTATCAGGCGCAGCCGGGGCGGCGTGGCGTGGCGGAACCGCTCCCGGCGCCGGTCCCGCTGAGCGACTACGCGGCCTGGCGCGCCCGTTTCGACGAAGGTGCGGCGAAGCGTTACTGGCAGTCCCTGCTGGAGGGTTTCCGTCCCGTTGCCCCGTTTTCCGGAAGAACGGCGCCATGTGCCAAGGCCGAGCCTGCGACGTATGAGCTGGTCGTGGAGGCCGGACTCGCCGCGAAACTGAAGGACTTCGCGAGCGCGAACTCGGTGACTCTTCCAATCCTGTTGCAGTCCCTCTGGGCCGTGCTCCTCGGCATGGAGGCGGGTGCGCGCCGCGACGTGGCGTTTGGCGTGGTGACCAGCGGACGCCCGGCCGATCTGCCGGGCATCGAGCGGACCGTCGGGCTGTTTATCCAGACGCTGCCCGTGCGTGCGCGCTGGGATGCGGGTGATGCTTTCTCGCGGTTGCTGACGGACCTGAAGGAGCAGAGCCTCGCGCAGATGCGGCACGGTTATCTCCCGCTCCCTGCGATCGGTCGCGAGTTGTTCGACCACCTGCTCGTATTCGAGAATTACCCCTACGAAACGGCGTTCGACGGCGGCGCGGTGGAGCTGGCCCGCGTCGATGGCTTCGAGCAGATTCCCTATCCGCTCGGCATCTCGGTGGTGCTGGGCAACGGCCTCCTGTTCCGCTTCCTCTACGATTCGGCCCGGCTGGATCACGGCTATGTGCAGGGGCTCGGGGCGAAGATTCTGGCGCTGCTCGAAACCGTTGCCGGGCGCGGTGCGGTTTCCTGCCGCGACCTTGAGTCGACGCTGATCGGAGCCGCAGGCGCGGAGTCGCGGGCATGCGAATCGTCCCCGGCGGTCGCCGAGCGAAGTGGGGTGATTCCCGTGCTCGAAATGCCGGTGCAGGCGCCGGTGACGCACGGTGACGCTCGGCGCGGCACCGAGAAGACCTTGCTGGGCATCTACGAGTCGGTGCTCGGCTGTCCGGTGCCTTCGGCCGACGACGATTTCTTCCGCCTCGGCGGACACAGTTTGCTGGCGATGCGCGTGATCGCACAGGTGTCCAAGACGTTCTCCGTCCGGCTGACCATCGACGATGTGATGCGTCACTGCTCGGTCAGAAAACTCGCGCGGTTCATCGAGAGTGCGACGGTGCCGGTGGAGCGTTTGTCCGCCGGGCCGGCGAAGGAGAAGTTTCCGCTCTCGTCGAGCCAGATGCGACTGTGGTTCCTGCAACGGCTGCATGAGGACAGCCGCGTGCATCTGATCCCCTTCGCGGCGCGGATTGCAGGCTCGGTGAACCGGGACGCGTTGCAGGAAGCGCTTTCGTTGCTGGAGCAACGGCACGACGCGCTGCGCTTGCGCGTGTCGGCCACGGAGCCCGAGCAGCGGCTGGTGCCGCCGGGGCAGCTCCGACTCGAGTATATCGACCGGCCGTTCTCCGCAGAGGAAATGGCGCGCGTGGAGATGGCGTTCGGTTTCGAGAATCCGCTGGTGCGTGTCGCGCTGTTCAGGGAGACGGACGGAGGCTTCGTGCTCACGTTCTGCGCGCACCACATCGTCTTCGATGGCTGGTCGGCCGAGATCTTCGTGCGCGAGTTGAATCAGGCCTATGCCGCCGTCGTGGAACGGCGGATGCCGGACTGGGCGCCGTTGGATGTCGGCTACGCGCAGTATGTCGAGTGGGCGGCCAGGCAAGGGACGCCCGGCCTCGAAGCGGTCCGACAGATGCTGCTGCCGCTTCCGGAGCGGCTGGCGCTGCCGCTCGATTTTCCCCGACCGGCGCTCCAGAGCTCGGAGGGGCGTGTGCACGCGTTTCGCCTGAGCGAGGCGCAGAGTGGGGGACTGAAACGCTACGCCGCGGACCTGGGCGTAACCGTTTCCCCGGTGCTCCTGGCGCTCTGCAAGACGCTCCTCTACCGCCACGCGGGGCAGAAGGATCTGGTCGTCGGCTGCCCCGCCGCGAATCGTGAGCTGGAGCAGACGCAGACGATGATGGGGCTGTTCGTGAACACCCTCGCGGTCCGTAGCACGCTGAAGACGGATGAAGGTTTCGAGACGCTGGTCCGCGAGGTGCAGGGCGCATTTCAGACGGCGTTGTCGAACCAGAGCTGCCCATTCGATCGGCTGCTCGACAGTCTCAAGGTCGAGCGCACGCCGTCGCGCAATCCGCTCTTCGATGTCTTCGTCGCGCTGGAGGGCGCCGAGTGGGCTCAGTTCGGCCGGGCGCCCCTGCACATGCAGCCGGTCGAGTTGCCGCATGATCGCAGCAAGTTCGACCTGAGTTTCTATTTCAAGGAGACGCCAACCGGCGCCTACGATGTCCACATCGAGTACTGCACTGCGCTGTTCCGAGACGAGAGCATCCACCGTATCGGACGTCGCTTGACGTGCATGCTCGACGACGTGCTGCGGCGCGCGGGCACTCCGTTGTCTGCGCTGGAGATCATCCCGGCGGACGAGCGCGAGCAGTTGGCCGCGTTCAACCGCACGGCCGAGGGCTTCGACATCGAGCACGATGCCGACTGGTGTTTCCGGGCGCAGTTGGCGCGGACGCCGCAGGCGACCGCCGTCGTGGAGCATTCGGGAGGGTCGTGCTGCTACGCGGAGTTTGACCGGCAGGTCTCGGCGCTGACGGGCTGGCTACTGAAAAATGGCGTCGCGCGCGGCGATTTCGTGGGCGTTTGTTCCGAGCGTTCGCTGGACTTGATGGTCGCCATTTTTGCGGTGCTTCGTGCCGGGGCGACGTACGTGCCGCTCTCGCCGTCGCTGCCGGCGGCGCGTTTTCAGTCGATTTTCGAAGACCTCGGGCGTTGCCCGGTGCTCTGCCAGGCGAAGTTCTCGGAGATGTTCGTGGCGCTGGGCCAACCGGTCCTCGCGCCGGACATTCAGCGGCTGCCCGCACGCGAGCTGCGGCTGGCGCCGGTCGATCCGGGCTCGGTTGCGTACACGATCTTCACCTCGGGATCGACGGGGCGACCCAAGGGCGCGCTGGTCGAGCATCGCAGCCTGTTGAACCGCATCCTCTGGATGCAGTCCCGTTTCCCCATCGGCGCGGGCGATGTCGTCCTGCAGAAGACGACGATCTCCTTCGACGTGTCCGTATGGGAACTCCTCTGGTGGTCCTGGACAGGCGCGGCGCTGGCGATGTTGGAGCCGGATGCGGAGAAGGAGCCGCGCAAGATCGTCGAGGCAATCCACGCGCACCGGGTGACGGTCCTGCACTTCGTGCCGTCGATGTTGCGCGCGTTCCTCGAGTATCTGGAGACGTTCCCCGAGGAGCGGAGCAAGCTGGCCAGCCTGCGCTACGTCTTTGCGAGTGGTGAGGCGCTGCCCCGCGATCTGGTCCTGCGTTTCCAGGCATGCCTGAGCGCGGAGCTGCACAACCTTTACGGTCCCACGGAGGCCGCCATCGACGTGACCTGGTACCCGTGCACCCAGGTGCCGGGCGAGGTCATCCCCATCGGGCGGCCCGTGAGCAACACCCAGATCTACGTGCTCGACGAGCGGCTGCGCGAAGTGCCGATCGGCGTCGCCGGCGAGATCTACATCGGCGGCGTGCAGGTGGCGTGCGGGTACGTGAACCGCAAGGAACTCACGGCCGAGCGCTTCCTGGCGGATCCGTTCATCCCCGGCAATCGCATGTACCGGACCGGCGATCTCGGCCGCTGGCTGCCGGACGGGAATGTCGAATACCTCGGGCGCAACGACGATCAGGTGAAGGTGCGCGGCTTCCGGATCGAGCTGGGCGAGATCGAGGCGGCGCTGGGCCGTTGCACCGGCGTGTCGCAGGCTGTGGTGCGCGTGCGCAAGGTCGGCGGGTACGACTCGCTCGAAGCGTTCCTTCTTCCCCGCGAGGGCGCGACGCTCTCGGCATCCGTCATCCAGAGCGAGCTTGCGGCCCTCCTGCCGGCGTACATGTGCCCCGGTCTGCTCCACGAGGTGGACGAGATTCCGCTGAGCAGTTCGGGCAAGGCCGACCGCAAGCGCCTCAAGGGCCGTCCTCTCGCGGCGGCTGAGCACGCAGGAGAGAGAACTCTGACGGCGTGGCAGGAGGCCATCGCGCAGGTCTGGCAGGAGGTCATCCCGGAGTTGGGCACGCCGGACATCGACCGTGGCTTTTTCGAGGCGGGTGGAAACTCCCTGCTGCTGACGCGCCTGCACACGCTGCTGGAGGCGAAGTGGCCGGGCGTGTTCACCATCGCGGCGCTGTTTGCCGAGAGCACCATCGCGGCGCAGGCCGCGCTCTTGGAGAAATCGGGCGCCGTGAAACGCAGTCAGTCCAGCGCGCCCGCGACGCACGACGCGTCCATTGCGATCATCGGCATGGCGGTGCGGCTTGGCGACTACGAGGAGCTCGCCCCGTTCTGGGCGGACCTTGCGGCGGGCGCGGACAAAACCATCCCGCTGCCGGCGCGGCGACGTGCGGAGACGCAGCAGCTTCTGGAGACGGTGGGGCTGGCGTACGACGAAGCCCGTCTCAACAAGGCCGCGTACCTGTCGGACATTTCCTCCTTCGACCACAAGCGCTTTGGCCTGTCGCCCAACGACGCCAGCCTGATCGAGCCGCAGCAGAGGCTGTTCCTTGAAACAGCGTTGCGGGCGCTCGACGACGCCGGCTACGGCGGCACCGCGTTGCAGGACCGGAAGGTTGGCGTGTTTGTCGGTGCGAGCCCGTTCCGGTTGTTCCAGGACGCACTGACACGAGCCTTCCCGGAGCAGTCGGAGCAGATCTACCTGCTGAACGT